>Ga0302308_10000020_pt1 | contig 143072 bp, 205 predicted proteins | sample III_Palsa_E3_3_FD_200531 | JGI IMG/M metagenome (GOLD analysis project Ga0302308, IMG submission 200531) | Peat permafrost microbial communities from Stordalen Mire near Abisko, Sweden - III_Palsa_E3_3 | ecosystem: Environmental > Terrestrial > Soil > Palsa > Peat permafrost | place: Sweden...
GAGCAGGCACCCGTCTCTGGTGGGCACCGGGTAGCTTCTGGACGTCGCGGCTCCTGGGCCCCAGCCAGCCAAGTCGGCTCCTTAGGCGGGTTAACGCCGGCCTCTGCCGCAAACGCCGGCCTAACACCACGCTCCGCGCGCGTCGGCTCTCGAAAAGGCGCTTTCTGGCTGTCGGAGCGCGGAGGATTTCGCTTAACGGAAAACAGCCTGAGAGACCGCGGCGGCGACGCGCGTGTGCGTGATTTTCCCCTGCTGGCGGCACGAACGGCTCCCGGAAAACAGAGCGGCTCCTGGGCCACTCATGCGCGGCGTCTTCGTTTCAATGGTGGAGCGCGAGGGGCGGCAGGTGGCGCCGGGGCTGGGCAGGTACGCCTTTGCCGACCTGGAGGCGGGCGTGACGCACGAGGTGGTCATCTCGTGCCGCCTGCCCGCGCTGTACCTGGAGGTCTTCGAGTACGAGTTCGCGACCAACGTGGCGGGCGAGGTCACCTACCTCAACAAGTTCCTGGGCTGGAAGCGCCGCGAGCTCAAGGGCGCGGTGAGCGAAATCGTCATCAACCGCGGCAACATGCAGGCCGAGAACAAGCGGCTCCGTGGCGCCGCGCCCGGCGAGTACGTGCCCGAGGAGGTGCGCGCCACCGAGGTCGCGCGGGCCTGGTTCAACTTTGACGACCTGCTCGCGCTGCGCCGCATCAGCGACGCGCCCTGGAGCGTCGTGCCCGACGGCACGCTCAAGCTGCTGCGCGCGGGCGACTTCTACGGCCTCATGCAGCGCGTGCGCCTCTCGTCCACGTGGCTGCACGCGCGCACCAAGGACGACCGGCTCTGCGCCGACGTGGACTTTTACAACTTTGTCGTCGACAGCACCGCCGACAACCCCGTGGTGGCCGACTGCGACGTCACGCGGCGCCACGTCGTGCACAGCCTGGGCCACGGCGTCGAGTCCAAGGAGCGGCTCCAGGCAAAGGGCATGCTCGTGCTCGACGCGGGCATCTGCTACCTGCCGTGGGCGCACGCCATGCTCGACGAGTTCCGCGTCGTCTTCCTCGAGCGCCCCGCCGTCGAGGTGGACACCGCCGACGCGCTCGTCGCCGCGCTCGCCCAGTGCGCCTACGTCGTCGTGCCCGACCCGCAGCCCGACGCGCTGGACCGCCTCGCCGCCGCCTTTGGCTCGGCGAGCGTCTACCCCGAGCTCGCGCCGGTCATCCTCGTCAAGAGCGGCCACGACGTCTCGCTGCGCCGCCTGCTCGACATCGGCGCCGGCCGCCGCTTCGTGGTCGAGGCAAACGTGCGCCGCGGCGGCGACGCGTTCAACGCGCGCCGCGACCTGCCCGCGCACGCCGTCTACCGCATGTGCGCCACCGTGGGCGTCGCCGCGCAGCGCGCCGAGCCGCGCAAGACGGCCGAGCTCAAGCTCGCGCGCGCGCGCGCCGGCCAGGTCGCCACCATCGACGACCACGCCGCCGACGCGCGCTACCAAAAGCTCAAGGTCCTGCTGCAGCCCGAGGACATGAAGGAGCCCCGCCGCGCGCTCTTTGTCTTCTGCTACGACGCCCCGGCGGAGATGCTGCGCTACGCCGCCTTCCGCACCGGAAACTGGATATGCACGCAGACGCAGGCCGACTGCCTCAAGGGGCGCGTGGCGCACCTCTCCTGGAAGAACAAGAAGCCCAGCTTTGCGTGCCGCGGCGTCTCCGTGCGCTACGCGCCCGGCGCCTTCCTGCCGCTGGCCGTCTGCCGCGAGGCGGCCATGCTCGCGCTCGAGCCCGCCGACTTTGACGTCGTGGTCCTCTTCCGCCACGGAGGCACCTCGGACCGCTGGACCGAGGAGGCGCTGCGGCTAGGCTCGGGCGGCACGGTGATCCTCGTCGGCAGCGGCGCCTAGAGCCTGGTTATAAACCACCCCTCTGCCGCCCACAGCCCCAGCATCGGCACCGTCAGCAGCCGCGGCGGCAGCACGGCCCCTGCTCGCGTCAGCCCCCGCCGCGGCAGGCGACGCACCGTACAGCCACGCCGGCAGCAGCAGCGCAAGCGACAGCGCGCTCACCGCCAGCTCGGTCTGCGCCGCCGCGGACACCACGCACAGCAGGCTGGCCGCCGCGAGCGCCACGCGCGGCGCCCCGTCCGCCCTGTCCGCCAGCACGCCCGCCGCCGCCAGCACCAGCAGCAGCGCCCACGGCCGCTCGCCGCAGAGCGCCAGCGCCATCGCCGCCGCGTGCGCCGGGCCCTGCACCAGCATCCGCGCCACGTGCCTCCGCGCCGCCATCGTCACCTCGTCCATGTCGGACGCGCCGTAGGTCAGCCTGCACGCGGCGGCCCACAGCCCCACCTGCGCCAGGAACACCACGGGCAGCGCCAGCCGCTCCAGGCCGCGCGCCGCCGAGCCCGCCGAGACCGCCGCCGGCAGCGCCGCCGGCGCGCTCAGCAGCAGCACGCGCACCGCCAGCGCCGCCGAGCGGTCCGCGAAGGTCGACTCGGCCGCGAACTCGGGGAAGAACATTGTGGGCGCTCACAATGCCCGACTACACCGACCTCGGCATACAGACGCCCGACAACCTGCTCAGCGACGCGGAGAACATTGACGCGCTGCGCGCCGCCATGCTCAAGGCCGGCCTCGCCGAGCGCGACCACTTCCCCGGCAACGAGGCCTACCTGTGGACCCTCAAGGCCGGCGAGGTCGCCGCCGCCACCGCCGCCGCCGCCTCGGTCCGCGGCGCCGGCGTCGTCTGGCAGACCGGCACGCCCCTCGTCGCCCTGCCGCGCAAGTTCACGCGCTTCCGCCCCGAGCTCTACATCCCCGACGTGCTCCGGCTCCTGCTCGTTTTGTTCGCGCTCAACCTCGGCGCGCTCGCGTGGCGGGTGCGCGCACACCTGGTGTAACCCCATCAATCCCTCCCGCGCGGCGGCCCCGTTCGCCACCGCCTGCCGCGGCGATGCGCCGCGGACCTGGAGAATCCGGGGACGCCGGGCTTCCCGCCCGGGCCTGTAACCTCACAATGTCAGACCCGCACCTCGCCGTCCTCTGGACGCTGCACGAGGCCATCAGAGGGGACGTGCCCGAAGCCAAGGCGGCCGCGGCGCTCGCCGCCAAGGCCGCGGAGATCATGCGGCCCGCGCCGCCCCTGTGGCGCACGGGGCACGCGGCCGACGGCACGCCGTACCACATCAGCGACGCGGGCGAGGTCGCCAGGGGCGTCGTGCAGCAGCAGGCCGTCGACTCGCTCGCGGCGCTCGGCGACGCGGCGCCCCGCGCGTGCTGGGGTGTCTCGCGGTGCACTGAGGAAAGGCCCGCACACATGACTTCCCCACACATGACTTCCCCGCTCATGCAGGCGCTCTGGGACGCGTGCCTGCTGCCGGGCGCGGACGCGCTGCGCGCGCGCGTCCGCGCCGAGTTCCAGGCGCAGAGCGCCGACGACTACGTCGGCGCGCTCGACCGCGGCGACCCGCGCCCGCCGCCGTCGCGCGCGGCCGAGCTCGCCGCGCAGACGGCGGCGGTCGGCATCGTCGCCGCGCAGCGCGAGGTGGTGCCCGTGGTCCTGCGCCGCGCGGGCGGCGAGGACGAGATCCTCGGCAATGTGCTCAAGGACATTGCCGCGGGCTGGGGGGTGGTGTCCCTTCCGCGCGACGACGGCCCGCAGAGGCCCCGGGCGGCAGAGGGAAAGCCGTGACAAAGTGCGTAAAAGTCGGATTCTTCACTCCTGCGATGATTCCCGAGGAGGCGCGCCGCATCGCGGCGACCCGGGTCCGCATAGCCTCGCTGGGCCTTCCGCAGCGCCAAGAGTGGGTCGACAGGCAGTTCCTCCCCAAGGGCGCCTCGTGGCCGCGCAGGGTCCTGTATGGGCTTACGCGCGCCACGTTCCGCCGCCCCGTGGTCGCGTACGACCCCGCGACGATTGGATACGTCGTCCGCGTGAGCAATCGCGACGAGCGCACTTTGGTTGCAGCGATGCGCCGCGACAGAATTCGGTGGAGCCTCTCCTTCTGGGGCGGGCAGGACGTGCGCGTGGAGAAGATGCAGTAATTACGCACTGCCGCGCTTGGCGCGCACGATGCCGGAATACACCATCTGCTCCTCCGCGGGCGGCTGGTACTCGGGGTTCCTCACGGCGGCGAGCAAGGCCGCGCTCAGCTCGGCCAGGTGCTCCGCCTTGAGCTGCAGGTCGCGGAGGTTGTTGGCGGTGGCCAGGCGCGAAATCTCCACGGTGGCGTGCACGGCCGCGCGGCCCGAGGTCTCGAACCACGCGGCGGCCTCGTCGGGCGACAGCCTGCAATGCGAGTAGGATTCGCACTTGTCGCCGGGCTCCCTGGCGCTGCGCGACAGCTCGCGGAAGTGCCGCGCCGCCGCGCTGTCGTGGTACGTGTCAAAGTCCACCTTGAGGCCGTACATCTCAAACGTCTGGTCCAGCGTCAGCAGCACCTGCGGGGCGTCCATCGCGTGTGTGGCCCGGCAGTATCCGGCAAGGAGCCGGTCGGCCCGGCGGCACACATGACGTTTTACATGCGCGCCGCCGAGGTCCCGCCCGCCCTCGCGCAGCGGCCGCAGCAAGACGACCCCGCGCAGCGGCCGCAGCAGGACGACGACGTCTCCGCGCTGTACGACCCCGCGCACTACGTCGGCGGCATCACGCAGGAGCCCGGGCTGACGCCCGCGTACCACGTCGGCGGCATCGCGCAGGAGCCCGTGCTGCCGCCCGCCGACGAGACGCACGGCGGGCCGCGGCGCTACCCTACCGCGCCGTACGAGGTGCGCGTGCGCAACCTCGGTCCGCGCCTGCCGCCGCCGTGGGTCCCCCGCCTGCCGCCGCGCGAGGGCGCGCTGAGCTTCGCCGTTCCGTTCGACCACCTCGCGCACCGGCCGTTCATCCGCGACGGGCCGCAGTCGTAGCAGGTCGTAACACTCTTTTCCATGGACCCTCTGCCGCTGGGCGAGACGGCCGAGTTCCGCGAGATGGCCGCGGCGCAGGAGCCCGTGCTGCCGCCCGCGCACCACGTCGGCGGCATCACGCAGCAGCCCGTGCAGCAGCCCGCCGGCGGGCCGCACGGCGGCATCGCGCAGGAGCCCGTGCTGCCGCCCGCCGACGAGACGCACGGCGGGCCGCACGGCGCCGGCGGGCCGCGGCGCTACCCTACCGCGCCGTACGAGGTGCGCAACCTCGGTCCGCGCCTGCAGCGCGTCGCGGTAACCGGGCTCCTCGTGGTCTACGACGAAACCCTCGACCGCTACGTGCCCGCGGGCCGTCCGTTCGCGCCGGGGACGTAGGAGCAGGGCGTAACACTCTTCTCCACGCACCCGCCACGAGCCTAGACCGGCCAGGAGCCGGTCGGTTTCGTTTTAGCGGCACACTTGCGAAACGAATGTCGGTGCGCGTCACGGCCGAGGGCGGGGTCGACATGGCCGTGCCGCTGGCGGACATCATGCACATCACGGGCGAGCGCACGCCGGAGCGGACGGCGCGGCTGGCGGCCATGGCGTTGCGGCTGGCGGCCGCCAGCGCGCACATCTACGTGCACGACTGCGGCGTCGGCCGGTGGGCGCGTGCGCGCGAGAGAGAGTCGCTGGCGGAAAAGGAGGCCCGCGTGCTCCGCCTGCTGCTGCGCATGAACGAGCAGCTCCGGCACTGCCTGACGCACTCGTTCCCCCGACCGCAGGGCCCGCCGCCGCGCGCGCTGCCGGCCTTTGCGCGCGAGGGGGGCATGCGGCGCGAGGAGGCGGCGCGCGAGGGGGGCGTGCGGCAGGAGGCGGCGCGCGAGGGGGGCGTGCGGCAGGAGGCGGCGCGCGAGCGCGACTGGGACGCGCTCTTCGCGCTGGTGGAGCGGCGGGCGCGCGGCGTGCGCGGCAGGCAGGTGCCGGGGCTCGACGCCCTGATGCTGGAGTTCGCGCGCGGGTGGTGGGAGGAGGGAAAGTAATCACACTCTTCATGCTCGCCCGCACCGCGCCCCCGCACGACGCCCCGCGCGACCTCTGGGGCGCGGCGTACGCCACGCCGCAGGCGCGCATGTGGGCGTGGTTCGGGCGCCGCGGACGCCCGCGCGGGCTTCCGCGCGGAACGGGGTGGTTCGTAGCTGAAAATCACACCACTGCTACGATGTACCCGTGCGCGCGCTGCCCCGCGCAGCTCGCCCCCGGCTGGAAGCACGACGGCTGCGAGGGCCAGCCGCTGCGCGCCGACGTGGAGCGCGGCGCGCTCGCGCTGCTGCGGCAGCGGCTCGAGCGCGGCGACGTGCTCAACGCGAGCTCCTTCTGCGCGCAGTGCGCGCGCTTCAGCTTTGAGAACCTGCGCGCGGAGAGCGTGCGCGCGGAGGAGGGCGCGCTCGTGGTCACGTGCGCGGAGCGCCCCGCCTTCCGCGTGTGCTTCGCCAAGGAGCAGCCGCGCACCGCCTTCCCGCTCTTCCTGCTCGAGCCGGGCGAGCTCGCCGCCGCGCTCGCCAAGGACCAGCCCTTCATCGGCGTGGAGAACCGCGCGCCGCGCAAGTGCATGCTCGAGGACTGCGTCACGGACGCGCAGCTGGCAGGTGCGCCGCCGCCGCCTACCGGGCTGACGCGCGCAGTGCTGGCGGGCGTGCGCGAGCAGGACGGGAGCCCGGCGCGCGGCGGCGCGCCGGCGGCGCCCGACGCGATGGCCCTCGCGCGCCAGCGCAAGCGCTGCCTGGAGTGCGCCGCGCCGCTCAAGGGCCGCGTGGTGTGCGCGGCGTGCGTGGACAAGCTCGCGCGCGAGGTGCTCGCGCGCGAGGTGGCCGAGGGCGTGCGCAAGAGCCTGGGCGTCAGCGTGCCGTGGGCCGAGGTGCGTTCTGCGGCGGCAGGGGCTGACGCGCCGCCAGTGGACGCACGCCAACGGGCTGCTGCGCGCGGCGGCGGGGTGCGCGTGCGGCGGCGGGCTGGCGGCCAACCCGGGCACGCGGTCGGTCGAGTGCGGCGGGGGGTGCGGGGCGGCGGTTAAATTCTAGGTGATCATCGGCACGCTGAGGAGCACCTCGAGGCGGCCCGCGTTGATGGCGGCGTACATGCTGAGCTCGAGCGCCGTTTCCTGGTAGAGCACGTTGTCCTTGCCAAAGTTGGCGCGCTTGTTCGGGCGGAACTTGGGGTTGAAGGTCACCTTGCCGACCCGGACCGCGATGCCCTGGCACTTCTCGCACACGCCGTCGGGGCCCTCGATCTCGTACTCGAGGTCGGCCGCGTCCACGCCCTCGTAGCTGGCCCGCGGCGTTAGCGCGGCGCGGCGCGGGGACGCACGAGTCGCTGATCACGGGCACGAAGCGGCAGACGTATTTGACGGGGTTCTTCTGCGCGTCGGTCACGCCGGGCCGGTACACCTCCGTGCCGTCCAGGTTGGTGACGTACGTCGTCGTCACGTCCACGGGGACCATCTTGATCACGAACCAGAGGTAGTCGCCGTCGCCCTTGGCGTGGCCGCCCCAGTAGTTGATCACCCGGCCCTCGCCCTCGGCGTTGACGGCAATGGCGCGGTCCGTGCCCTTCTCGCCCTTGAGGTCCGGGTGGTTGACGAGCACGCCCACGAAGCGGTAGTTCTCGTGCGTGTGCTGCGGCGTCCACACCCCGGGCTCGCTGCACGCCCTTTCGTGCAGCACCTTGTTCATCTGCGCCAGCCCCATGGCGCTGACGCGGTCTGTCATCTTGGGGCGCTTCACCGACGTGGTGGCGCGCTCGCGGATGTCCACGCAGATGAACACGGCGCCCTCCTCCTGCATCTCGCCGTTCCAGGTGAGGTGGTCGGTCCAGGGGACGCAGTGCAGCACGTTGACCGTCTTGGGGTTCGTCCATCGCATGCCCCGCGTATGGCCGATGGCCATGCCCGTGCGCGGCCCATCCGCCAGCCCGGCCAGCGTGGTGTCCTTCGAGAGGCTGTACGACAGCCCATTGATGGCGCCGAGGGTCTTGGGGTAGATCCCCGTGGTGGGGATCCCGATGGCCGGCAGCATTGATGACTCGGCCCCTGCTGTTATGTACGTGCCCGGGTCCCAGGCTCAATGCCCGCCCGCCGCGTGGTCGACGACGACGAGGACGAGGAGCTGCACGTTAATGCCGGGCCGCCGCCAGTGACATACCAGGACGTCACGCTCGGCGACGTCGAGCGCCGCTTCGCGCACCCCGCGGAGCCGTGCTGGGGCTGCCGCCACTTTGGCAGGCACGCCGACGCGACGCGCAACCCCGCGCTCTACAAGCTCTGGCAGACGTACGAGATGTCCGTCAGCTCGCTCGCCGACGACGCCGCCATCGCCAAGCAGCTCGCCAAGGCCTACAAGGACCTCATCTACGACCCGCGCGCCAGGGTCGGCGACCCCGTGGAGGTCTGGGACGCCGCCATGATCGAGATCCACATCCGCGAGCACATGCACAACCCGCGCGTCATCTTCCGCGGCCTCGTCAAGCGCACGCACCTCACCATGCGCCAGCTCGACCAGTGCCAGTACCGCCAGGACGTGGCCACCGGCCGCACCGAGCCCATCTACGCCAACATCAAGGCCCTGCGCGAGGAAAAGGCCTTCATGCTCACCCTGCTCAAGACCAACCCCGACGAGTTCTTCGCCGCCTAGCTCACTCATGCGCCTCCTCCCCCTGCTGCTGCTGCCGCTCGCCGCCCTGGCGCCCTGCACGCTCGCCGCCCTGGCGCCCTGCCCGCTGCTGTACCGCGGCCGCGCGCTCTACGCCCAGGGCGCCGGCGACGCGTTCGTCGGCCCGCACGGCGAGCTGTACGCCGACGGCGACCTGCCCGTGCTGCGCGTGGGCGGCGCGCGCCGCTTCGAGCTCGCCGCCGGCAACGCCACGCTCGTGGGCCTCGCCTACGGCGCCGCCAGCTGGGGCCCGCCGCCGGGGCTCAACTTTACCCAGAGCCGCGACGGCAGGGTGCGCGCCTCGGCCGGCGGCGCGCTCGTCGTCGTCGTGCGCAAGCGGCAGGGCGGCGCCCGCTGGCTCGACCTGCAGCGCGGCCGGGGCACGCGCTTCGGGGGCTGCGCGTAGTAATTAATTGCCCGCGCCACACACAGCCATGATCTCCGTGCTCGGCGCGGTGGCGCTGCAGAGCCCGGCGCCCGGGCTGCGCGAGTACGACCCGCGCGGCTACGTGGACACCACCGACTACGGCGGCGCCATCTCCGAGCACGAGAAGGCCATGCTGGGCAAGCACGCGTGGTCCATGGGCTACGACACGATGATGCTGCTCGCCAACGCCAGGCTCAACTACGGCACGATGAACCCGCCCACGGGCTACGTGGCCACCGTGCACGCGGAGTGGGGCTTCCGCTACGACGCCTTTGTGAACCCCAACCTCTTCATGGGCATCTCCTGGGCGCGCGTCGACATCGACGAGTACAACTACACCGAGTCCGAGTTCAACGCCATGAAGGCGCGGCTGGCGACGTTCATCCGCGACAAGTCGCCCAGCCCGCCGCGCGGCCGCGGCTCGGTCCGCGCGAGCGTCGACCAGGGCGAGGGGCTGGGCTGGGCGCCGTCGCTGGGCCGCGGCTGGGTGGGGCTCTACTGCGGCCGCAGGACCAAGCCGCGCGAGTCGGCGAGCTACACGCGCGAGTACTACATCGTGTGCGTCGCCGGGCTGGACGAGGTCACCTACGCCGACCTGGAGAACGACCTCAAGCAGTGCTCGGCCAAGAGCAAGGAGCGCAGCGGGTCCTTCCTCATGAGCGGCATGTTCAACCCCGGCGGCCAGGTCGACCTGTACCGCCGCCTGGCGCCGCAGAACCGCCGCAGGCTCATCGCCTACTTTGCGGACATCTGCCGCCTGCCGCTGGCGCGCGTGCGCGAGCTGCCGCTGCCGTACGCCTACCAGCACGCGCCCGCCGACCCCAAGCTCGAGGCGGCCGCCATCGCCTGGCTCAACCCGGGCCCCACCAAGATCCCCGCCTGGTGGGTGTTCCCGACGTCGCGGCCGGCCGGCATGCCGCCCATCCCCGCCGCGCTCGCGCAGTACGCGCAGACGCACAAGCACGGCTTCCCGCTCGGCCGCAGCCTGCGCATCAGCGACGACCGGCTCGCGCGCTTCCCCGTCGTCGCCGCCGACGTGCAGGACGTGTGCTTCTGCGACGTGGTGCGCATCGGCCTCGTGGACAAGGCCGAGATGATGGCCGTGTACATGAACTGCGCGTCGACGCTGTCCGAGGCCGGCGTGCCGTACATCCAGGGCCCCGCGGCCGACATCCACGTGTTCAACGCCGGCTGCGCGCGCGCGTGGACCAACGACAAGTTCAACGCCTTCCCGGCCATGGCCAACCACCGCGACGACCCAAAGGTACGCGCGCCGCCGCCGCCGACCAACGCGGCAGCAGGCAAAGCCGAGCCCCAAGCTCGTGTGGGAGCGCGCCGACCTGGAGCACTGCCGCCCGGCCGCGGGCTGGTTCTTCACGCCGCCGTGCGAGCACACGCCCGAGCTGCTCGCGGGCGGCATGGGCGTGGCGGGCACGCGGCCCGTGCCGCTGAGCGCGCGCTACGGCGCCGCCGTGGCCGAGGAGGAGTCGCTGGTGCTCGAGCCGCTCATCGTGCGCGTGGGCGCCGAGGACCCCGAGGGGCTCGCGCTGCCGCCCGAGGGCACGCACCGCATGGCCGACGTGCGCGTCGCGTCGCGGTACCGCGCCATCGAGTAGTATCAAAGGGAGGGGCGGGTCTGATTAACCGCGATGTCGCTCTCCAGCAATGGGACGCACCTCTCCAACTACGGCCTGGTAACGTGGAAGGCGCGGCTGGAGACGTCCTTCTACGACTTTTGCGACAACGCGCGCCTGGGCACGGAGCGCGACGGCTTCGTCGTGCTCTACGACACGGCCTCGGGCAAGGAGGCCATGGAGGACCGCACCGTCATGAAGGGCGAGCCGCTCGTCAAGCTCAGCAAGCGCTTCGAGCACATGAGCCGCTCCATCTTCTCCCGGGCCTCGGCGCAGCAGCTCGCCCAGGACATTGGCGTCATCTCCTCGGTCAACGGGCTCGTCATCTCCAAGGAGAACCTCCACGACCTCGGCGTGAGCGAGGAGGAGCTCCGGGACCCCAAGAACGGCGAGGAGAACCTGCGCTGGGTCGTGCAGCAGATGTTCGACCTGGTCGGCTTCGCGCCCAAGATCACGCCCTACCCCTCGCCCGGCGCCGGCATGCACGACCCGCCCACCGTCGCCTACAGCGGCCAGTTCTCGGGCATCAACAAGAGCGCGCAGAACTTTGTCGCCGGCCAGTACGTCTACGTCGACGCGCCCGGCCGCCACGAGACGCCCGTGTTCTACCAGGGCGGCAAGAGCTGCAACGACTCGAAGCGCACCTTTGTCACCCGGCCCTGGCGCGGCGACGCCATCGTGCACACCGCCAAGCGCCTGCGCACGGCGCTCAAGACGGACTCGGTGGAGGACCTCAAGAACGACACCGAGCCCGAGCAGATCAAGCGCCCGGACATTGTCGCGCGCGCCTACCGCGAGTACACCATCGCCAAGCGCGTGGTCGAGAAGCTGCCGGCCGGCGCCACCGCCGCCGACTTCGACGCCCTCTGGAAGAGCGAGCACGAGCCCGCGCGCGTGCGCAGCGCCGACAAGCTGGCGACGATGACCGACCTGCCCCTGAGCATTGGCGCCAACGCGCGCCAGAAGCTCAAGAGGACGTTTGACAACATGGTGTCGGCGCAGAACCAGGCGCTGCTCGCCGACAAGAAGTGGGTCGCCGCGGTCACCACGCGCTCGTGCCCCTCGGGCCACATCCTCGACATGAACCTCGTCAAGGGATGAAGCCCTCGGAGAGGGCGGCGGGCGTTCTAAGCAGCTTCAACCAAACGCACCTCTTGTTGCCCGACGGGAAGGCCTTGATCTTGCGCAGGTCGCCGCGGATCATGAAGAAGAGGTACTCGTTCGTGTCCTTCTCGAAGCGGCCCACGCGCCCGGGCCACACCTCCTTGAGGAACTTTTTCATCGTGCCGAGGATGCCCGCCTCCTTGCCGGACGCGCGCTTGCCGGTGGAGAAGATGCACAGGTCCGCGCCTGCCGCGTCAGCGAGGGAGGCGGCGGCACGCACCCGGCATGTTGAGCGCAAACGCGGCCGCGAAGAGCGCCGTGCCCAGCGACTTGCCGAAGCGGCGCGGCGCCTGCACGGCCACGTACGGCAGCGTGTCCTCCCAGTGGTTGTACTCCATAATCTCAATCTGGTGCGTGTTGAACGCCTCGCCGTAGACGCGCTGCCCGCAGGCGCGCAGGAAGCGCTCGTGCATCTGCACCTGCGCCGGCGAGCGCCGCCGCGTGTCCGTGTCGAACGCCGCGAGGTCGCGCCGGATGGCGTCCACGATGCGGTGGCCGCGCTCCAGCGCCGAGCCCTCGAGCGCGGAGGCCACCTGGTAGAACTCGAGCATGGGCTCTGGCCGCGCCGGCGCGGCGAACTCGCGCGCGATGGCCCCCCAGTCCATGTAATGTTTGTGAGCCGCGCATCAATGCCCGAGGTGCAGCGCGGCGACGCGTGCTGCGCCAATGTCGCCAAGACGGCCTTCGGCGCCCTGGCCATGCTCAAGGTGCTCTACGTGCTCACCTACGGCTCGCTGACCTTCATCGCCTTCTTCTGGGGCGCGCCCAACGTGTACTGGATCGCCGCCACGGCCGGTGCGCCGCCGCCGCCGCCGCGCTGACGCGCCGCCAGGGCTCTGGGAGATGACGGCGGCGAGCACGGCCTTCTCGCTGATGATGTGGCGCATGAACGACGCCGTGGGGCTCGTGGCCATCCTGGCGCTGCTCTTCTCGCTGCTGTCCATCACCATGAACTGCGTGGGCCTGTCCGACCTCTCGCTGCTGACCGCCAACGGCGCGCCGCTGTGGACCGCCGGGCTCACCTACAACATCCCGCTCAACTTTACAAAGTACAACTACACCGTCAGCGGCAAGGTGCCCGACTACCAGCCGTTCAACATCCAGTTCTGGGCCCTGGCGGCGCTGTGCCTGCTCCAGTTCGTCATGCTGTTCGACGGCCTCAGCTGGTCGCTCTTCACGCCCGACTTCCCCTACGAGCCGCCCGCCAGCATCAAGGAGTACTACAGCGTGCTCACCTCGGGCGCGGCCGGCCGCCAGGCGATCCAGTTCAAGTTCCGCAGGTGCCTGGGCTTCCCCTTTGTCAGCGACTACACCGCCTGGGGCTGCTACCCCAACTGCCTGTACATCGGCGAAGGCTCGGCGCGCGCCGTCGACCTGCGCGTCTACTGCATGCCCTGCTGCGGCAGCATGGACCGCGCGGGGCTCGCCAAGCAGGAGAGCAAGTTCTACAAGGAAATCCCCGGCTACCACTCGTACTTTGACGCGCCGCGCATCGCCCTGGGCTTCTGCGGCCTGGCCACGACCTTCTTCCTCGTCATCGCGTACGTGGTCGCGCGCGTGCACAACCTGCCGCCCTTCCCCGGGCTCGACTCGGCCAACGCCGTGGGCATCCTGGGCATCCTGCTGCACACCATGCCCGCGCGCACGCTCAACCGCATCGAGAACGCGCACGAGGTGCTCTGCTTCGTCGACAGCTGGAACTACGTCTTCGCCGTCGCCGCGGTGCTCTCGCTCTGGGGCGGCGCGATGAGCTTCTGGCAGGTGCACGACCAGTCCGAGCTCCAGGGCGGCAACTACTTTGCGGCCTACACGCCCGCGAACCCGCTCGTGGTGCACTTCCACGACTACGACGTCACCATCGCCGGCGTCTTCGACACCGGGCTCTACGGCTGGACGGTGCAGGTCGTCAGCGTGTGCACCTTCTTCCTCGGCCTGGAGAACCTCCTCGCCTTCTGCGCCGACGTCGCCTACGCGGTCATGGGCCCCAAGCTCACGCGGCTGACGGACCTCCTCGACGAGTCCGCCGAGGCCGACGTCGGCGCCGCGCAGACCGACCGCGCCGTCCGCGAGAACGTGGCGCTGCAGCGCCTCGCCGAGGCCCAGGCCGGCGCGGCGGGCGCGCGCACCACCGACGTCGCCCCGCAGCCCCTGGGCGGGCCGCGCGCCGCGCGCGTCTACCCCTCCATGCCGCCCGCGTACCCCACGCGCTACCAGCCCGCCGCGTACACGCCGGCGACCTACCTGCCGCCGCCGGGCATGTTCCCGCAGCCGCCGCCGGGCATGTACCTGCAGCAGCCCGTGCCGCCGCAGCAGCCCGCCTTTGTGCAGCGCGGGGGCCCCGAGGTGGTCGTGCTGGCCAACAGGCAGTAGTAACACACACTTATGGAGGACAGGCCCTACGTTGCGTTCGCGGCAGGGCTGCAGTCGGCGTGCGAGACGATGGCGGGCTGCCGCGCCGACTGCTCGCAGCGGCAGCTCCGGGCCTTCGCGGCGGCGCAGGGCGCGCTCGAGGCGGCCGCGGCCGCGGCCGAGGTCTTCGTGGCGGCGCGCTTCGAGAACCAGATGGCCTTCGCGAACAAGCTCGTGCCGCCGCCGGTGGAGACGGCCGAGCTGGACATCGCGCTGCGCGCGGCGGCCGAGTTCCTGGCGGCGGTGACGGTGGACGGCGCGGCCTTTGCCTCGGTGGCGCGGGAGCTCGCGGCGGCAAGGGAGGTCTACCCGCGGCTGGTGCGGTCGCTGTACGCGATGCAGGAGGCGTTTGAGGGCAGAGTGGATTCCCCAGAGCTGTTAACCTAGCGCCCCTCAGACGCGCTTGCCGCGGAGCATGTGCGCGTAGTTGGGCGCGCCGGCCATCATCGTGGCGTAGGGGTCCATCATCTGCTGCTTCTTGCCGGCGGGCGCGGCCGAGTTGTTGGAGACGACCTCCTCGGCCGCGTGGTTGTTGGAGACGACCTCCTCCTCCTCCTCGGGCGCCGACGGCATGCTGCGGTGCTGCGAGAAGTGGCGCTGCAGCACGTCGACCGCCGACGTCGACGTGGTGTACAGGGCCTTGGCGGGCACGTCCTCCGAGGCGGCCTGCAGCTTGCCGCGCAGCATGGCAATCTCGGCGTCCTTGACGCGCAGCTCGTCCGAGTGCTTCTTGCGGTTCTCGGCGTACTCGCGGTCCTTCTGCTTAAAGTTGCCGGCGACGGACGCCATGCAGGCGGCGACGTTGACGCCGTCCTGGCCGGTCTCGATGACCTTGCCGAGCGACTTGTCGAGCCCCGGGGTCGTCTTCATCGCGTCGTGGATGTAGTCGGCGACGTCCTTCTCGGTGATGCGAGCGAGCACGGCCGCCTTGGCGTCCTCGAACTTTTTCTTGGCGTCGGCGGCCGCGTCCGCCTTCTCCTTGGCCATCTCCTGCGCCTTCTTCTTCATGAGCGCGATGACCTTGCGCGGGTCCGCCTCGCCCCACTCCATGCCGAGCGCGGTCAGCATCATGTTCACGTCGTCGTCCTTGACGGCGCCCTCGGTCACCTGGGCGGCCTGGGCGGCCTGGGCGGCTTGGGCGGCGGGGGCGGCTTGGGCGGCGGGTTCGCGGACGATTAGGTCATCCTGGAGCTGGGGCTCGGCCATCGCGTCGGGGTTAAGGAGGTCGATGCTCTTGCTCAGATATATCTGGTGCATGCCGGCGACGTACTCGTGCGCGCCGAGGATGCGCGCCCCCTCGACGGCGCCCTTCTTGCACAGCGTGAGCTCGACGGCGCGGATCTTGTCCACGCCCTCGGGCTCGTCGGCGCGGTCCTCGGTGAGCAGCGAGCCCAGGGAGACGCACGTCATCTCGCCGCTGCGGATCATGTCCGCGGCCACCGAGCCCTCCGGCGTGGACTCGTCCACTTCCGCGCCCAGCAGCAGCGCGTGCTCGCTCGTGACCACGCCCTTGGTGACCACGCCGGCCACCACGCCGGGCTTGTGCTCGATGCGCAGCTGCTTGCCGACCCACGCCTTGGCGGCGTGCGGCATTTCCTTGCGGCGCAGCCCCGCGCCCCGGTAGTCGTCGTCCTCGCCCTTGGGGTAGACTACCGCGATGAAGTGCATGGTTGATATACGAAAGCCCCCCGTTACATCACGCGCATCATCTCCTCGCGCACGCGCCCGCCGAGGCCGGCGCGGATCGCCTTGCAGCCCGGGCCCTCGAACATGCCGTGGTGGCCCTTGCCCTCGTGGCGGCGCAGAAAGTCGTTGGCCTGGCGCACGTTGGTAAAGTAGGCCGCGCGGCACAGCACCGTGTTGATCGAGCCCTCGGACACGCCGCCCTGAGCGCGTTAGCGACGAGCGCGCTGGCGGGGACGCACCGGGCCCGCCGCGATGGTGTACTGGTTGCGCGCGCGGCGCAGCTTGCGGTGCAGGCACTCCCACGCCGCGGTGGGGTAGTGGTCCTGGCGCGCGTGGCGGAAGGCGCGGAAGTTGCCCGTGAGGTCGATGCGGTCGTGGATGAGCGCGCCCGAGCCCTGCGGCAGCATGATCACGATCATGCTCTTGGTGTCGTCCGTCTCGAAGATGAAGTCGTTGGCGACGACGTCGTCCCACTCCTGCGGCGAGAAGAAGTCCACGTTGGCGCCGCCGCGGCGGCCGCCGTAGTAGCAGTTCGGGATGTGCGTCAGGCGGCGCTGCGCGCGTCAGCCGGCGGAGGAGCGGGGCGGCGACGCACTGGGTCGCGCACAAAGGCCCGCAGGTACATGATGACGTCGGCGTACAGCGCGCGGATGGCCGTGTCAATGTCCGTGGTGGCGTGCGCGTGGCCGAACGAGCACGCGCCCAGCGCCGACCCGCCCGCGAGCAGGATGCCCGAGATCATCAGGTAGCGCTTGAACGGGCGCGCCAGCATGAACGAGAAGGGGATGCGCACGTTGGCGCGCGCCATCTTGACGAGCACGTTCTTGTTGATCGGCGCGCCCAGGAACAGGCGCAGCGCCGTGCGCTCCGCCTCGTCGCCGAGGCCGGCCACGACCTCGGCGTAGTACGCGCTGAGGTCCGAGGGCAGCGTGCCCACGGCCGCGGAGCGCTTCATGGCCGGCGGCGCCGCGCCGAGCGCGCGCGCGCCCGCCATCGCGCCCTGCAGGAAGCCCGCGCCGGCCGTGGCGTTGCGCACGAACCCGAGCGCCGACTCCTTGCTGCCCGAGTGCGCCGAGATGGCCTGCGCCGCCAGCGAGCGGTCGCCGCCCGACAGGCCGGCCAGCTGGTCGGCGAGGCCGGCCATGGCCTCGTCGTCCAGCCCCGCCGTCGCCTGCAGCTGGCTCACCGCCTGCGGCAGGCCGAAGCTCCCCTCGCGCGCGGCGGCGGCAAAGGCAAAGGCGGCCGCCTCCTCGTCGTCGCTGGAGTCCTCCGCCATGGCGCGAATGCCCGCGCGGCGGTCCTCCGCGCGCGCCTTGCGGTCCTCCTCCTGGTCCTTCTCCTCCTTGGAGGCGGGGGGGCGGTGCGCCGCGCCGCCGCCCGCGGTGAACAGCCCGGCGGCGTCGGCCTTGGAGGCCACGACGGACTTGGCGAGCGCGCGGAGCGCCTCCTCGGGCAGGTGGTCGGGCTCCATGTCCTTGAAGAACTTGCACACCTTGCCGTTGTTGATGAACATGTCGACGCCGTCGCGGCTCTTGTTCTCGAGGCGCAGCAGCTCGTGGTCGTCGTGCAGCGAGCCGTCCTCGTTGAAGCGGTCGCAGTTCTCGAGCATCTGCAGCATGGTGATCACGACGAAGCGGTCGCGCTCCTCGTCGTACTCGGCGACGCTGCGCATGCCCGTGGTGTACTCGGGGACGTCGAAGATCTCGTCCTCGGCGATGGCAAAGTCGCCGATGGTGCGCACGTTCTCCAGCGGCGACGGGATGGGCTCGGCGTCGATGCCCTGCTCCAGGTTGGGCGGCGCGCGCACCCGGGTGCCGCGGAACGAGTTCGGCAGCGGCTCGGTCATGAGGCGCGCCGGGCCGGCGGGGCCGGCCTTGTCGTTGTCGATCATGCGCGGGCCGCCCTCGTAGGTCATGTACGTGCAGACCATGGTGTCGATCATAAAGAGGTCGGCCGTGGCGCCGCACGCGTCGGCGATGCGCTTCATGCCGGCGCTGTGCGCGCGCACGAGCCCCAGGCCCTCGAGGTCCTTCTGCACGATGCCGAAGCCGGCAATCTCGCGGTCCATGGCGCGCTCCTGCCGCCGGCGCGTCAGCCGCGGGGGCGCGGGGGCCGCTCACCAGCGAGGGGCCGTCGGAGACGCCCATCTGCATCTGGTACAGCTTCTCGTCCGGGTCGTAGTTCACCAGCGCGGCGAGCGTCTCCATGGCCGCCTGCTGCTTGAAGATTTGCGCCAGCGTGGCGACGCCGAGGCGGAAGTCGGCGACGCCCTGCTCCGTGTGCACTGCGGGGCCGTCAGTCGCCGGGCGGCGGCGGCGGCGACGCACTGCGGTCGAGCTCGCACATGAAGCCCAGGCCGTAGCGCACCGTGGAGATGCTCTTGGCCGTCTCGCTGCGCGTGATGCGGCGGACGGTCGACAGCGTGGGCACCTGGTCGGCGGCGGGCGTCGTGACCATGACCGTGCGCCACGAGATGGTCAGCGCGTCGGTGGGGAAGAGCGGCATGACGTCGTCGGCGTTGATCCATTCCTTGTTGCGCAGGCCCAGGCCGATGACCTCGGTCGGCAGCTGCAGCTCGAGCTCGATGGTGTCGGGCAGCGTCTTGAACTGGCGCTGCGTCTGGCGCTCGCGGCCCTGCATCGACTTGCTCGGGTCGCCGTGGTTGAACAGCGCCATGATGGCGTTGTCGCTCAGCCCGTTGCCCGCCGAGGCGAGCTGCTTGTTCATGTCGTCCGAGTACGGGTACTGGACGTCATAGGCGCTCGTCGTCACGTGGGCGCGCTTCATGGCCGGAGGTTGATACCAGGCGCCCCGCGCTCATATACCCCCGGTGCCGCTCACAAACACCTTGCTCCCGGGGCTTACATGCAGCTCGTCAACACCGTCGAGTCCGAGCTGCTCTGGCGCCGCGTCCTCGAGCACGCCGCCGTCGGCGCCGGCCTCGCGCTGCTGGCCGGCGGGCTGGCGCTGTGGAAGCGCGCGAAGGAATTGCGCGACGGTCACAACAGCCATGAGGATTAACAGCGTTCCCTTCTCCCACCCCGCGCCGCCCAAACTCGAGCAGACCTGGGTCGCGCAGATCCCCGTCGACGACGTCGAGCTTGGCGTAGCGTACACTTGCCTGGGCTGGAAGCAGACGCACCCCAAGCGCAAGAAGGGCATCGTGCTGCTCATCTCCAGGGGCGGCACGCCGTTCGCGTGCGGCACGTGGGCGCCGCACGGGCCCGTGACCGTCGAGCCGCGCAACGTGTTCGGCCACGTGCCCGACGAGGTGCCCTACTCGCCCTCGTCGCCGCCCGGCTCGCCGGCGCGCTCCACGGTGACCTCGCCCGCCGCCCCGGAGCCCAAGCGCGTGCAGTACGAGGAGCCCCCGCCGGCGGGGTTCGACATGTTCCCCGCGGTGGCCGTGCAGACCGACTACGAGCGCGTGGACGCGCTGCGCGGCAAGATCACCGTGACGCGCAAGGCGCAGCTCATGCCCGCCTCGGAGCTCGAGGTGCGCGTGCGCGACCCGAACGGCGGCGTGCGCGACCAGTTCACCTACTGGTACGACATGCTGCGCAGGCTGCCGACGCGGGACGACAAGCTCGCGTGCATCATCAAGAACATTGACGACCTCGAGCCCGGCACCAGCCTGGACGGCGTGTACGCGGCGCTGCGCAGGCGTTCATAAAGCTGTTTCGCCGCTCCTTAATGAACGTCTTCGCGGCCGCCGGCGCGCCGGCCGTGACGCCCAACGTGTTCGGCGCGCCGCCGCAGCAGCGCACGGTAGTCGTCAGGAGCAAGGACGACGCCGTCGTCGAGTACCGCATGAACCGCTTCCCCGAGAACGACCCCCGGCCCTTCGCGACGCAGGTGCGCCGCCACCGCGCGCCGAGGAGCTGACGCGGCGCAGGAGGGCGCGGCGGAGGCGCTGTTCGCGCCCTCGGACCCGTACCGCTGGGTGAACACGCGCGCCATCCCGCCGCCGCTCAGGGGCATGCGGCGGAACTGGCGCATCGCCTCGTACATTCTGTGCTGCGGCGGCGCCATCCCGTACGGCTTCTTCTACCTCATGGGCACGGCGGGCGTGGTCATCGGCATGCTGCTGGCCAACGTGTGGCTCAACTACGCGCAGCGCGACGCGCAGTGGTACTTTGACCCCGACGTGACGCCGCAGGCCGGGGGCGCGAGCGAGCTGCGCTACCCCATCCTGACTACGGTGGCCGCGGGCCTGGCGGTCAGCAGCGCGTTCATGATGTCCGGCATCTACTACCAGTGCATCGTGCAGGCGCGCAGGCGGCTGCGGCGGCAGGCGTTCAACCAGCTGGACGCCGAGCAGCGGATCGAGGACAAGCACTTCCCCGACTACTCGTACGACTACGACAGCGACATCGAGCCCCCCGCCGCCATGAAGTTCTTCCTGTACCAGTACGCGGTGAAGACGGCGCGCGTCAGGCCGCACAAGGTGTGGACCGCGGCGGACTATTACTGCGGCACGGTGAACCGCAGGCCGAAGGGCTGGTGGCGGGACTCGTGCTTCCAGCGCGGCATCGAGGACTACCGCGTCGACAGCGCCAAGCAGACCCAGTGCCCGGAGGAGGACGCGCGGAACGGCACGGGGTGGGTCAAGGCACTGTAAACTTGTCAAGCACAATGTCGCACAGCTCGTCCTTGGAGACGCGCCAGGCGGTGCCGGCGAGCGCGTGCAGCCTGAGCTGCACGAGGCGCATGCGCGGCCAGTCCATGATGCCCCACACGCTGAACACGGTGGCCATGCCAAAGGCGATGGCCTGGCGCCCCACGTCGTGCGGCACGGGGATGTCGATGCCGTCCAGGCCCGGGGCTCCCGGCCTGCCCTTGTAAATCGCCTCGACAAAGGTCTTTTCAAAGGGCGCCGACGGGAAGCGCTCGGGGATCAGGCGCAGCAGCGTGGCGACCATGAGCGGGTCGCGGCGCACGATGTCGCACTTCTCCTCGAACTCGTCGTAGCAGAGCACGCGCAGGTGCTCGGACACGCAGCGGTCGTGCACGGCGAAGCGGAACGGCGGCGCCCACAGCGCGCCGATGAGCAGCACCGCGCTGCCAAAGTGCATCTCCCAGTCCGACTCGTCGCGCACGGAGGCCAGGTAGGCGGGGAACAGGTGCGAGTCGCGCGTGAGGCAGAGCCGGTCGGTGAGCTCCCAGCGCACGAGCGCGAGCACGACCACGTCGAGCGCGCGCTGCGCCGCGCCCGCGTGCTTGAGCAGCGTCTGGTGCATGTAGGCCTGCAGCTTGATCACGGTCGGCACGACGCTCGGCACGACGCCGGGGTTGCGGATGTACTTTGCGGGCACGTTGAGGTAGCACTGGACGAAGAAGCGCAGCTCCAGGCCGTTGAAGGCGTCGCGCGTGGCCTGCGGCAGCGAGGCGATGGCGCGCGTCAGCGCGTCGAACAGCGTGCTCGTGCCGGGCTCGACGACAATCTCCCGCGGGATGGCGTTGACGATGTCGTCCGCCTCCTCCCAGTAGCGCTTGTTGTCCCGCTGCGGCGCCAGGAAGGCCACGGGCGGCATGGTCTGCTTGAGCAGGTACGAGCAGAACTCGGGCGGCATGAGGTTGACCAGCCGCGTGGCCTGCGGCGGCGTCAGCGCGGCGGCGGCGGCGGCGCACGCGCGGGAAGAGCTCGGCGTTGATGAGCATCGCGTCGTTGCCGGCGACGCTCTGCTGGCCCCAGCGCATGGCGTCGACCACGGAGCCCCGGTCGTGCAGGATGAGCGAGGCGGCGACCGAGGCGGCCATGGGAATTGTGCGGCGCACACACAATATGGCGGGCCGCCGCGTCGCCGTCGACGGCCGCGAGATGGCGCAGCGCGTGTACAACCTGCTGGCGGCGCGCGGGGGCGGCGAGCCCGCGCACCACCCGCACGAGCCGCTCAAGGTGGCGTACACGCACGTCAGGCTGGACCGCGCGACGCCCAGCAAGCCGCTGAACCCGATGGACTTTGCCGCCTCGGAGATCACCCTGCTGGCGGTGGTGTGCGAGCGCTGGCGCGCGACGGCGGAGGTCGGGCTCACGTTCACCTACCCGAAGAACCAGGGGCTCGTGCGCGTCAAGCCGTACGACGGCCCGGTCAGGCCCGTGGCCGACAAGAACGGCGCGGTGCCCGACTTCACCGACGTGTTCGTCGAGGGGATGCAGGCCAAGGACGACACGTACTACGTCTACTTCCAGGGCTCGGTCGGCAAGGGGCTGCGCGCGCACCACCCCAAGATGACGCAGGCGTCCATCGAGAACTCGCTGGAGAAGACCAGTCTCTTTGGCGGCAACGTGATGATCGCCCGGCCGGGCAGCCACTTTGCCGTCGCGCTCGAGGCGTGCTACCCCGGCCGCGAGTGGGTCACCAAGACGGCGGACACGGAGGTGTTCATCGTGCTGCCCATGCGCACGCGCGCGGCGCCCAACGAGCAGTGCGCCGAGGACCTGCTCGAGGAGACCAAGCGCGCGCTCGTGGGCGACATCATGCCGGTCAAGGTCTCCGACCTGAGCGTCACCGTGACGCTGCTCTGGCCCCCGCCCGACATCAAGCCCGAGTACGCGCTGTCGATGAGCCTCACGTACATTTACACCGTGCCCACCCCCGCGCCTACCTCCGCCCCCGGGTTTGCGCAAGGATGACGAGCACCAGCAGCACGATGATAACCTCCTTCACCACGCCGCCCGCCGCCCGCTCCACCACGCGCTCCGTGGGCCCGATGTCCGCAAACACCTGCAGCGCCGCCTCGCCCACCGTGAACCCGACGTATCCCCGCGCCTGCGCGCGTCAGCGCCGCGCGGCAGGCAGCGCGCACCGCCAGCTGGCCGGTAACCTCGGCGCAGCTCAGGTTGTACATGTACGCGGTGTAGAGGGTGGGCGGCATGTGTGTGTGCGCTCTTACGGCTTCTTCCACTTCTTCGCGGCCTTCATGGCCGCGTCGGCGCTGGGCGCCGCCAGCGCGGCGTCCACCCAGCCCGTGGCGGCGCCGTGCAGGCTGCCCATCTGCTTGCCGAGCCGCTCCCAGAGCTTGCGGTCGCCGGCGCCCAGCTTGAAGCGCGCGGCCACCGCCTCCACGCCGTCCGCGGGCGACGCGAAGGAGACGCGCTTCGCCGCCGGCGGCCGGGCGTCAAACTGGGCGAACAGCTCCTGCGCGTCGGCGGGGAGCACCTCGTCGACCCAGGCCCGCAGCTCGTCGGCGCGCGGCGCGGCGGTTTCGAGCAGCCGGCGCACGTTGGCGCGCAGCGCCTGCAGTCTGGCCGCCGAGTCGCCGAGCGCGCGCGTCAGCGCGGCCACGGTGGCCTCCGCCTCCTGCTCGACGCTCGAGTTGAGGATCTTGGCGACGCCAATCTCGTTGAGCAGGCCGGTCGCGGCGGAGAGCACGATGCGCGCCACGACGTCGTAGTCCGCCTGCGGCGTCTCGGTGAGCAGCGCGCCGCTGTCCCAGCGCTCGGCGCCCGGCTGCAGGTTGGCGAACCAGCCCTCGATGCCGTCCGAGGGCTTCCCGCGCTGCCCGAGCTGGCCGAGCACCGCGTCCACGTCGTCGCCCTCGACCGGGGGCAGCGCGGCGACGCGCGCGAGGCGGTCGGTCAGCGTGCGGTACCTGAGCACGGCCTCGCGCACCGCCCTGGGCGCGTCCTCGCCGGGCAGGTTGCGCGACACCGTGGTTTCGAGGCGCAGGCCGCGCCGCGGCATCACGCTGAGCGGCGCGAGCCCGGCCTTGCGCCGCTCGACGGTGCGCCTGACCGCGCTTCGGGTGGCGAAGCTGACGTTGGGCGCGACGTCCGGCTCGTCCAGGGAGCCGCGGTCCCGGTCCAGGTCCTCGAGGGGCGCCGTCTCAAAGTGGTCGACGACGGCCTTCTGCATCGTCTCGCGCCACGCGAGGGCGGCGCGGATCACCGCCCGCGCGGCGTCCATCTCCTTGACGGTGTCGTTCATGACCTCTTGCCGATCCTGTTCGGTGGGGAAGGGCAGCGCGGGGACGACCTCGCGCAGCCACCTGGTGTACTCCCGCAGCAGGACGTCGTGCACGGCCAGTTGCTCGTCCCAGCGCAGACGCCAGGACGGGCCCTCGAGGAACAGGAGCGGCTTGGGCCAGCTGGCAATCTCCGGACGCACGGGCCCCAGCAGCCGCAGCTCGCGCAGCAGGCTGCCGATGTCCGCGGGCACGGGCGCGGGCGGCGGCGGCGTCATCTCGCTGCTGACGTTGTCTGCAAGGTTGCTGAGCGCGGCGAACGCGGCCCTGGCCTGCTGCATCGTCAGCGTGGCGGGCCTGGCGCGCTTGAGCGTGGTGTAGGCGGCGGGCCTGGCGCGCTTGAGCGCGGCGAGCGGGGCGTACAGGTTGGGGAACTCGTCCTCGGGCTCGCCGCCGGCGGAGCACGGCGGCGGGTCGAGCGGGCCCAGGGCGAGGACCCAGGCCATGAAGCTGGCGGCGGGTCAGCGCGGCGTGCTGGCGGCGGCGCACCCGGCGATCAGCGCGCACTCGACGTCGGCGGAGAAGGACGCGCGCGCGCTGGCGGCCGCGTCGAAGCGCCGCTTGTCGGCGAGGTAGTCGGCGCGCGCGCTGGCGTAGGCCGCGTCTGCGGCCCGGGAGGCCTCCTTGGCCTTGGCGAGCGCCTTGTCGGCCTCGTCAATCTTGGCGCGCGCGCTGACGAGCGCGCGCACGAGCGCAATGTCCGAGCCGGCCGAGTTGAGCGCGCGCAGGGCGGCGACGGCGGCCTCGGCGACGACGCCGTCGGTGACGACGGCGCGCGCGAGCTTGACCTGGCGCGCGGCGTCGGCGCCGTCGTCGTCGATGAGGGCGCGCAGCGGCGCGACGGCCGCGCGGTGCGCGGCGGCGACGCCCTCAACCTTGGCGGCGTCCGCCTCGAGCATGCCGGCGACGCGCGCGCGAACGAACTCGGCCGAGGTGGTCTCCTGGATGAGCGCGAGCGTGCGCCTGGCGCCCGGGAGCAGCAGGTCGCGCGCGTCGGCGACCACGCGCTCGGCGCGCTGCAGGAGGAGCCGCGCCGAGTCCGCCGCCGCCGTGGAGGGCGCGGGGCAGTGCGGCTCGGGCTCCTCGGGGCGCTGCATGAGGAGCGCCACCTCGTGCGCGTTGCCGCTGTGCCGCTTGCCGCGCAGCAGCGGCGACGTGTAGAAGCGCTCGAACTCGGCCTGCGTCATGGTGCGCGAGTACCTGCGCGCGTCAGCGCCTGGGCGGCGGCGGGGCGGCTCACCAGGCGCGCGTCCAGTCGTTGCGCGACTGCGCGACCCAGTCCTCGCCGTGCTTCTGCTGGAGCAGCGGGCGCTGCGCGGTGATCCAGACAAAGTGGGCCGAGCTCACGACTGCGGGCGACGCCATTGAGGCGGGGGGTGCTGGGTTTAACTACACGTCCTCGACCATCACGTAGTCCCCCTCCTCCTCCTCGTCGTCGGGCGCGTCGTCGGGCGCGTCGTCGGGCTCGTCGTCGGGCTCGAGGCGGTCGAGCGCCATGGTGTAGGCGGGGCCGTCGGGCTCGAGGCGGTCGAGCGCCATGGTGTAGGCGGGGCCGTCGGGGAGCGGGACGCCCCAGAACTCGCGCAGGTGCCGCTTGTAGGAGGGCTCGACCTTGATCTTGCCGGCGAGGAGGTCCTTCATGTACGTGTCGTCCGAGTCAAAGTGCGCGGGCGCCTCGGGCGGCGGGCGGCGCGAGAGGCCGCCGATGTCCTCCTCGGCCTCGGCGGCCGTCTTCATGTCGGCGCGCTTCTCGTCGCGCCTGGCCTCGAGGACGTAGAGGTTGGGGTACTCGCCGGCGCCGGCGCGCTCCCACGGGCCGTGCTGCGGCGCGCGGCGCAGCGCGCTGGGGAAGGCGACGTGGAAGGTGGCGTCCGTGTTCGGCACGCCCAGGCGGTCGCACATGCGCAGAAAGTAGCGGTCCTCGAGGTCGCAGTTGACGTTGAGGTTGATGGCGCGGCGGCGCTTCGCCTCGCGCTTGGCGGCGTCGTCCATGAGCTCGAACTCGTCCATGTCGCCGTGCGTCTCGCGGAAGATTTTGTACGTGGTGAAGTCCTCCACGTCGGGGTTGGGCACCACGAGCATGCGGTTGTTGTCCGGCGGCTTGGCCTCGAGCACCTCTAGCATTTGCGGGATGAACTCTTCCTTGTCGCGGCGCGACATGCCGAGCACCAGCCGCTGCACGGGCGTGAAGCGGTGGTAGGCGCTGCGGCGCGTCAGCGGCGCTCGCCCGGCGGCGCGCACCTGGTCACTGCCTGCACGAGCACGTTCTCCTCCGGCGCGCCGCGCACCTTGCCGGGCGCGACGGGGCGCGGCCAGGTGCGCTTGAGCACGAGGTCGACAAAGTGGCGGCTGATCTTGAAGGCGCGCGGCCACTCGTCGAGGTCCACGATGGGCAGCACGATTTCCTTGGCGGGCAGGCCGTCGGCGCCGGCCTCGGTGCCCTTGGCGTCCTTGTAGCGCGTGACGCGGATGTGCTGGCCGCGGAGCGTGATGAGCACGTCGAGCACAATGTTGCGGGAGACCTGCGCGACCTGGTCGCGGAAGCTGCCCATGAAGGTGTTGGCGGCGGCCGTGATCGAGTCAAACTCCTTGCCGGCGGAGAGCGGCGGCGAGAGGTAGTTGTAGTCGATGGGCGGGCGGTTGCCGTTGGCGTCGATGGGCGGGTGGTACCAGCGGATGTGCTCGTGGGCGACGGGCAGCTCCTCGATGACGAGCTCGCCGGCGGTGTTGAACTTGCAGCGCGCCGAGTAGTTGCAGTTGTTCTCGGCGACGGACTTGATGATCATGTCCATCTGCGGGTGCACGAACATGCTGCCGAGGATGGTGAGCGAGAAGGCGGCGATCTGCTCGGTGCCGAACATGAAGTTCTGGCACTCGAGCACGTCGGCGTAGGCAAAGGGGCGGTCCAGCTCCCAGCCGAGCTGGTTGATGAAGAAGACGTTGTAGATGGCCGTCATGATCGTCAGGCTCTGCGCGAAGCGCCACAGGCGGATCATGTCGCGCGCGCCCATGGCGATGCCCTGCGTCTCGAGGAACTTCTTGTACTTGCGGAGAAAGATGAAGACGACGGAGAGGTCGGGCGCGACCATCTGGCCGAGGTAGATCATCGTCTGGATGGTGGTGGAGAGGAACTGCATGAGGCGCATCTGGTTCTCGATGCGCGCCTTGTGCATGACGTGGTTGCTGTTGACGATGCCCTCGCGCTCCTGCGCGGCGTCAGCGGCGGCGGCAGCGGCGGGCACTCACGCGCGCGACGTGGTCGACGAGGTCCTTGCCCTCCCTGGCGTTCCAGAGCGGGATGGTGCTGACGTAGTAGCGCGTGCGCAGCGCCTCGGGGATCTCGTTGGCGCCCTTGTTGGAGGCGCAGATCTTCATGTACTGCAGGCGCGCGACGGTGACGGTGGAGATGCGCTGGCCCTCGACCACCTTGATGCTGCGCGCGGTCATCTTGCCGGCGCTGAGCGCCTCCTTGTCCTTGCCGCTCTCGGCCTTGGAGTCAAACGTCTTGTCGTCCATCTCGTCGCAGAAGACGACCATGCCGTTCAGGTTCATCTCCGCCGTCTCGGCCAGCGCGGTCATGTGGCTCAGCTCCTCGCAGGTGCCCGGGATGCAGAAGCGCTTGATGACCGTCTGCACGTAGCTCTTGCCGCTCGCGCCCGGGCCCAGGTACAGCACGTGCATCTTCAGCTCGTACGCGTGCTCGCTGGCGCCCATGCGCGCCACGTTGCACAGCAGGATCTCCAGGTGCACCGCCGAGACGTCCTGCGTGGACTCGAAGGAGAGCATCTGGCGCGCGAGCATGTTGCCGCAGGTGTCCAGCGAGGGGTCGACGATGCGCACGCCCTCCTGCATGGCGGTCCAGCGCATGCCGCGCGCGCGCTGCATGTTCATCTGGTGCGCGCCGTAGGCAAAGGTGAACTTGATGGCGTCGGCGACGTTGGCCTCCGGGCGCGTGACGCGCATGAAGCGGTCCATGGGCGTGGCGCTGCGGCGGAAGAGGTAGCGCTCCTCGGCCGTCATGCCGGCCATGTCGCGCATGTTGAGGTCGCGCATCTCGTCCATCAGGTCGCGGTCGCCGTCCACCACCACGCGCGAGGTGACCTTGCGCGCGTGGTGGATGTTCTCCAGGATGAGCGCCTCGGCGTCGGCGTCGCTCAGCTCCAGGCGCCAGTCGTTCATGTCGTGCGTGTCGCACAGCCGCATCATGCTCTGCACCACGTGGTGCTGCTGCTCCGGGCGGTAGCACGCCGCGCCGTAGGGGAAGCTGTACTTGACAAAGGTGACGGGGTCGTCGTCCTCGCCCTCGACCTCCTGCACGACGGTGCGGCGGTAGGCCTCCGCCTCGTAGTGGCGCGGCTTGAGCGGCACGTGCTCGCACAGCGGCGGCAGCGCCGTGCCGTCCTTGTCCTTGAACTCCTGGTACTCTTTCGGGAACAGCGCCTCCGTGGCGGCCAGGTTGCGGTCCAGCGACAGCCGCACCGTCAGGCTGGCGGCCTGCGAGAGGCTCTTGGTGTACACGTCGCCCGAGTAGGGCAGCGTCGTGTCCACCGCGCGCAGCACCGTGTCAATGTACTCGCCCACCGAGTGGATGCGGCGCGCGAGCTTCTCGGCCGTCTGCTGGTCGACCTTGACCTCGGGGCCCTGGCCCTGCTTGGCCTTGTTGCGGCCGGCCTCCTTGACGGCCTCCTCGGCGTTCTGGCGGATGAGGTTCTCGATGCCGCGGTCAATGTCAAACGTGTCGTCGAGCACGATCCACACGAAGCGGTAGCCGCGGATCTCGTCGTCCTCGTCGAGCAGCGTCTCGCGGAACATCTCCACCTTGGGGTACGAGCGGTCCGTCTGCTCCAGGCGGTCCTCCTCGCGCTTCCACTGGTTCTGCAGCGCCGCCGTGTCCGCCTGCGCGTCGTTGCCCGACGGGCCGTGCGCCAGCTGCGGGTTGGCCAGCACGAACATGATCATGTAGAAGAGCGTCAGCTGCGCGAGCACGTTCTGCTGGCAGCGCGCCGCAGTCACCGGCGCCTGCGGGCGGGTGAGTCCCGCATTCGGGGCGCGTACCGCTGCGCGCCGCAGCGAACCTGCGAGCGGTGGTGGCGGCACAGCGCCACCTGGTCGTCGGCCAGCACGCGGCGGTCAATCGTGAGCGCGAACACGCGCGGCCAGTCGTGCGAGAACCGGCGGCCGACCGTTTCCATGTCGGAAACGTCCCGCACGTTGCCCAACCTGCGGCTCGCGTCAGGAGCCGCTCGGCGGTTAGGCTCACCCGTCGCGAAACAGCCCGTCGAGGATCTGCATAAGAGTGGCTGGCGGAAACCGGCGGAACGGACTTTTACGCGGTGACGCTGCTAAGGAACGCCGCCGCGCAGGCCACGGGCGCCCACCCGCCGAGCGCCTGCCTGCGGAACCAGCGCACGCTCGGCGCCGCGAGCGCCTCCCCGCACTCGGCGAGCTCGCCCCTGCACGCCGCGAGCGCCTCCCCGCACGCCGCGAGCGCCTCCCCGCACGCCGCGAGCGCCTCCCCGCACTCGGCGAGCTCGCCCCTGCACGCCGCGAGCGCGCTCTCCCGGTTGCGGGCGAAGTGGGCGTGCGTCGCGAGCTGCCGCCTGCACTCGGCGAGCGCCTCCCCGGCGTGCGCGGACATGGTGTGTGTATGTGATCGTTTCGGCTTGTTTACGCAACGACGACAATGTGCTTGCAGACAGTGTCCAGGAACCTTTCGGCCTCGACGAGGCAGCCGGCGTGGATGACGCGCACCGAGACGCAGACGCCGTCGACCGTCACGTCCTTGGCCAGGTAGGCAGGGGAGGGCCCGGGGTCGGCGGCGCGCTTCCACGACGTGGGCGTGAGGTTGCTCGAGGCGGACTGCGCCCTGTACCACACGACCCTCGTCGCGGCGCCGTGCGCCCCCTCGGCCAGCTTGCGGAGCTGGGCGTTCTCCTCGCGCGCCGCCTCGTCCAACCGGCACACGCCCGCGGCGTGCGCGGACATGGTGTGTGGGATCGTTTCGGCTTGTTACGCAACGACGACAATGTGCTCGCAGACGTCCTCGAGGAACTTGGCGGCCTCGGCGAGGCGGCCGGCGTGCGACACGCGGACGGAGACGCGCGCGTTTTCGTGGACGAGGTCCTGCGCCAGGTAGGCGGGGGAGCGCCCGGCGTCGGCGGTGCGACGCCAGGACACCGTGCCGCCCTGGCTGACCGGCACGAACCAGAGGACGCGCAGGCCGGCGTCGTCGCTGGCGCGCGTCCCCTGGACGTCGGCGGCGGGGCGCCGCTCGAGCCCGTCCTGCTTTGCGTAATTGTCGCGGAGCAGCGCCACGGCGCCGTGGAGCTCGTCGACGCGAATGTGCAGCGCGCTCAGCTCGCGCTGGTGGCTCTGCAGGGCGGCAAACGCAGAGTCGCCCATGGTGTGGGTGCGGGCTTTTTACTCGTCAAAAACGACTGCGTCGCGGATCTTGGCGAGGTGGTCCTCGGCCTCCCGCAGGCGCGGGCCGTAGACGACGCGGACGGAGACGCGCGCGCCGTCCTTGATCACGTCGGCGCCGACGTACGAGTAGGGCAGCTGCGGCTCGGGGACGCGGTTCCAGCGCACGGGGCCGCGGATGCTAAAGTCCCGGCAGCCGTAGACGAGGAGCTTGGGCTCGGGCTTGCCGGGCGCGAGGAGCGCGTCCAGCCGCAGCTGCTGCAGGTCGACGTGCTGCTTGAGCACGGCCACGTCGCGGCAGAGGGCGCCGAGCACCATGTCGCTGCTGTCCATGTCGCTGCTGTCCATCTCACTCTGCGCGCAAGCGTATCAATGCTGGGTCTGCTGCTGCTGCTGGCCGCGGAGGCGGGGGCGCGGGCGACGCTGGGCGAGCTCGAGCTGGCGGTGTGCGGCTGCCCGGGGTGTGACCTGCGCGAGTTTGTGTTCGGCGAGCCGTTTTCGGTCACCGCGTACGGGAACGCCTCGGCGGACACCTTTGACGCGCTGGTGGTGGCGCGCGACTTCCTGCCGTCGAGGCTCGTCCTCGCCTCGACGCTCGAGTTCAACTGCAGCACGAGCCTGGGCTTCCTGCTCAACGGCAGCACGGTGCTGTCGCAGCTGGCGCTCGCGCAGCTCACGCCCGCGAGCTGCGCGCTGGACGCCTCCTCGGGCGCGGTGGTGCGCCCCGCGCCGGCTCGGCGCTGACGCGCGCAGGGCGACTTCGCCGTGGTCATCGCCGTGCACTCGCAGACGGCCAGCCTCACGGTGACGCAGGAGCCGCGCGGCGCGCCGATCGCCTCCTTCGCAGGCGGCGCGCTGACGCTGCTGGGCGCGGCCGAGTGCACGCTGCCGCCGTCGTTTGTGTACTGCGGCGCGGCGTGGGTGGAGACGGCGTGCCGCACGGGCGGCGCGGCCTACGCCGGCGCGTGCGAGACCGGCGACCGCGCGCCGCCCAAGGGCTGCCGCGGCGACGACCTCTTTGACGCGCCGGCCGAGCAGGGCTGGTCGACGGCGAGCAAGGTGCTGGTGAGCGCGGTCGCGGTGGCGGTGGCCGGCGCGCTCGCGGTGGCCGGGGCGGCGGGGGGCGCGGTGGCCGTCGCGGTGCCCGTCGCGGCGGTGGCGCACGAGCGCATGCTGCCCGCCAGGGCGCGCGAGCTGCCCACGCTCGCGCGCGAGCTGCCCACGCGCGAGCGCATGCTGCCGACCGAGGCGTGGGATGTGCGAAGACGTCGATTACCAACCAGGCTGTAAGCTCACATGTGGCCCCCGCACGCGGTGGCCCAGCCGCCGTCGCTCTTCTCCGCCAGCTCGCGCGCGTCGTTGGCGCCGGTGGGCGCGGCGCCGAGGCGCGGGGGCTCGATGGCGGCGGTGGGCGTGCGGAGCGTGGACGGCACGGTGCCCTCGGTGCCGCGCGCGGGCCCGTCGCCGAGGCCGTCGCTGGCCGCCCGCAGCCCGTCGCTGGCCGCCCGCAGCCCGGCGACGTACTCCACCTTTTCGTATTCGTCCAGGGCGTTGGCCAGCTTCAGGCGGCGCTCGCCGTCGAGGCGCTGCATGTCGACGATGGCGCCGACGAACTCGCGCAGCGTGTCGGGGTGCGGCAGCTCGTAGCCCTGGTCGTCGACGGAGACCGCGCCGCCGTGCGTGCCCGTGGGCTGGTGGTAGACCATGCCCGTGGGCTCGTCGCCCAGCGCGCGCTCCATGTGCGCGACGACGTCGCCCATGGGCATGTCGCTGAACGAGAGCGCGGCGACCTTGTCGCCGAGCAGCCCGGTGGCGTCGACCTGGCCGGTGGCGACCAGGCTGGGCGCGTTGGCCGCGAGCGCCCTGGCGTGCGAGGCGTGCGCGGCGGCAAAGGCCTGCGGCAGGCCTTCGAGCGTGCGGTCGTGCTTGTAGAAGCTGAGCGTGCTGGCGACGGTGCCTGGCGCGGTGCCGCGGGGGACGTGGCGCGTGCCGTCCACGCCCAGCGTGAGCCTGCCGCCGGCGAGCGCGCCCGAGGGCAGCCGCAGGTCGTAGGTGTGCACCGCGCCGATGATCTCGCCGGTGGCGCCGCGCACCTCGATGTGCTCGCCGCCGAGCTTGCTGCTGGCGGCGAGCTTGGCGATGCTGCCGGTGGCCGACTGGTGCACCGAGCCCGCGTACTCGGCGCCCTGGTTGATGACCACCCCGGTGGCGTCCTTGACCTTGAGGAAGACGGGGACGTCGTGCAGGACGTTCGCCAGGTCCCGGTCGACCACTGCGCGGACTGGGTCGGCCATTGAGTGGACCGCAAAGTGTTTTACATACATTCCACGTCCACGAGGAGCTCTAGGCCGCCCTTGGGGAAGTGCGCGGAGACCAGGGCGCCGTTTCGCTCGGCGACGCTCGCGAGCTCGGCCACCTCCTTGGCGAGGAGCGCGGGCGCGCCGACGACCAGCTCCACGCTGCCGCCCCGGCGCGGGCGCTCGGTGCACGTGGAGCCCGCGATGATGCGCGCGGCGCTGACGGTGAGCGCGGTGAGCCTGCCCTCGAGCTCGGTGGACGCGTGCGGCAGCAGGCGCATGCCCGCCACGGTCACGGCCACCTGGTGCTTCTCCGAGGCCGTTTCGAGCATGCGCAGCTTTTCAGACTTGTTATAAAACACGGTCAGCGAGCCGGGCTCGGCGAGGTAGTCGGACACCGGGCCGGCGACGAAGGAGGCGAGCACGGCGGCGGGCACCACCGCGCCGGGCCGCATGGGCACCACGAAGCAGCCCTCGCCCGGCCTGGGCTCGCCGGCGTCGTTGCCCAGCGCGGCGATGACCTTGTTGAGCGCGGCGCGCTGCGCGTCGGCCAGGACGGCGTGCCAGGTGCGCTTGGGCATGGTGAGTGGCGCGGCAATGTTCACTTGACGCAGAGCGTCATCGCCAGGCTGGCGAGGCAGGCCGCGGCGAGCCAGAAGAAGACCTGCGCGTAGGACTCGACGTAGGGGCACTCGTCCGGCGCGGGGCAGGCCCAGCAGAAGCCGTCGTCCTCCGCCGCGTAGAGCGACTGCGGGCAGGTGGTCCGGATGACGTGGTTGCCGTCGTAGCCAAAGTGGTTGATAAAGTACCACAGGCAGCGCGGGCACACCGGCTGGCCGTGGCCGGGGCACGGCGCCAGGTTGTTCACCGTGGTTCCCAGCAGCGGCTGGATGCCGCCGGCGAGCCCGTAGCCCGGGTTCGGGTACGCGTTGACCCTGCCGAGGTACTGCGTGGCCGCCGCGATGCCGCCCTGGCCGCGTCAGCGCGGCGCGGCGGCGGCGGGACGCACGGACGGCAGCGGGTTGCTGGCGTTGGGCGAGAGCGAGCCGGCGAGCGCGCCAAAGCCCACGATGGGCGGGTAGGCGCCTGCGCGGGTGAGCGGCGGCGCGGGCGGGCGGCGCACCGTTGTCGTCGGCCCAGAGGCAGGTGGCGCAGGGGCAGGTGACGAACTGGATGCTGCGGATGGAGTTGGCGCCGAAGCGGTCGGGGATGTAGCCCGCGGGGTTGAACGGCCAGGCGCTCTGGTCGGTCTGGTGCGAGCACGAGGACTGGCCGCAGGGGCTGGCGCGGAAGGCAAAGGGCACGGAGGCGTCCTGCGCGCTGGCCAGGTACTGGTACCAGCAGCCCGCGACGCCGGCGACGAGGAGCGCGATGGCCAGCCCGCTCTCGGTGACGGAGACGGGCGACGCCGCGAAGGCCGAGTTCCAGCAGACGGGCGTGAGCGCGCAGGCCGCGGCGGCGAAGAGCCAGATCCAGGCCGAGCTCGCCGCCGCCCAGCCGAGCACCACGAGGCCGTTGAGGAAGGCGGCGGCCACGAGGCCGCCGGCGAGGTGCAGGAAGAGGCGCCTCTGCATTAAGCAAGTGTGGCCGCCGCACACATAATGGACCCGGTGGTGCGCCTGGAGGGCGACCTGTACAGCGTGCGGCCCGACCTGTCGCGCCTGCTGGGGTTCGCGCTGCACAAGTTTGACGGCGCGCGCGACGACGTGGTCGAGGCCGGCCTGGCGCCCATGCAGACCGCGCCGTGCACGCTGCACAGCCGCGGCGTGCACGGCGCGCCGGCCAGCATCACGGGCTGGCGCGACGTGGAGGGCTTCGGCGTGCTCGGGTTCGCCATGAAGTTCCAGGAGGCCGTGCCCGCGCGCTACCTGGGCTGCGTCATCGTGCAGAACGGCAGGTGCGTGGGCGTCGTGCAGGCGACGGACCGGGACGCGTGGGGCTACCCGGTGGACCTGCTGCTGAAGCGGCTGGCGGCGGGCGGCGAGCCCAAGATGTTCGGCCAGCTGATGAGCTTCGTGCCCGACTACGAGCACGTGGCGGGCGCCAAGCTGCCGCGGGGCGAGTGGCTGTACTCGCTGGTGGTGCAAAAGTTCGTGCGCGACCCCGGCCGCGCGATGGACCGGCGCGCGGTCTGCGGCGAGCCGTGCATGCTGCAGGTGCTGCCCACGGCGCGGCGGCCTGCGATTGTGCGTCCCCGCACGCGCGCACTGGCTGACGCGGGAGCAGGCGCACACGCCGGTGCTGCGGCAGCCCACGCGCGTGCTGCCGCCGGACACGCGGTGCGTGGACATCGGGGGCGTGGTGGTGGGCCCGAGCGGCATGGTGGTCGACGTCGCGGTCGACGCGCAGCGCGTGGCGCTCGTCGGCTCCGAGGTGGTGCGCATGAACGGCATGCCGTACCCGAGCATGAGCCAGATGATCGCCATCCTGAAGCGCGCGCGCGTCGTGTCGTTCGTCGCCGGGTACAAGACGGTGGCGTTCGAGCGCCTGGAGCCCCGCCCGAGGCCGGGCGCGGTCGAGCTGCGGGCCGGGGTGTACCTGGTCGGCTTCTGCACCGCCGACATGGACGAGGACGAGGACGTGGACGAGGCCTCGCTGCCGCCGCCCGCCGAGGACGACGACGACGACGAGGAGGAGGAGGGCGGCGACCGGGTGTCGGGCACCGCGCCGCCGTCGACCCGGGTGCCCGACGGCGGCGGCGAGGACGCCGAGCCGCCGTCCGCGGCGGACATTGACGCCGAGCTGCCCATGGACCGCTTCGTGGACGCGGACACGTTCCTCGCCGACCCGGAGCCGCCGCCGCCCGCGGGAGACAACGTGTACGTAGACTCTGATTAACGGCTCCTCCACAAAACGCGCACATGTCCGTCCTCCTCGTGACCATCGTAGGCAGCGACGCCGAGTTCAACGCGCGGCTGGCGGGCGCCATCGCCGGCGTGCTGCCCGAGTGCGTCGTGGACCCCGCCGCGGACGACGTGCCGCAGCACGCCGTGCTCGTGGAGGAGGACGACTACGCTCACCTGCGCTGCGGGCAGTGGCGCCTGTACGTGCGCACCGACGACGACGCCGGCTCGCTGGACACGGCGGACCTGGACTACACCGTCTTTGTGCACCACTACGAGCCGGCGAACGTCGTCGAGGGGGTGAGCCTGGCGCTGGCGGGCTTTTGCGGCAAGAAGCCGTGGGAGGTTGCCGCCGAGCTCAAGGCCGCGCTGTCGTTGTAGTAACACACTTCCCCGCATGCTCATCTACGTCGCCGGCTCGCCCGCGCGCGTCGAGCTCGGCGTGCGCGGCGCCAGGGCAGCGCACGTCGAGCTCGACGACACGGCGCTGCGCCTCGTCGAGGGGCTGGTGGACTGCCTGCCGGGCTACCGCCTGCTGCGCCCGGCCTCGGGCCGCGGCGTGCTGCGCGAGAACACCGTCGTGTACGACATGCCCTGGCTCATGCGCGAGTGCAAGATCATCGTCGGCACGCAGCCTCCGGCGACGCTCGGGGCGCACGTCATCGTCGTGCCGCCCGGGACCAGGAACGTCGAGCCCACGCTGCGGCAGGTGCTCGTGCTCGCCAAGGGCGTGGACGAGGCCGGCGCCTCGCGGCTCGTCGAGGAGGCCACGGCGCGCCCCGGCAGCCTGGAGATGATGGCGCGCTGCCGGCGGCCCGCGGGCCGCTGGCCCTGGTGGCGCGACGCGCGCGAGGGGCCATCGAACTCGCTGGCTGCGAGGCTCTACGGGGCGGCGAAGATGGAACCGGTGGATTAACAGTCCTTGCTGCTCAGCTTTGTCGGCCGGCGCCAGGTCCGCAGGCGGATGTACCACCGCGGCGCCGGGTCCGCAGGCGGATGTACCACCGCGGCGCCGGGTCCGCAGCCTGCTGCCGCGCGGGGACGCCGCAGGCAGACGAGAAACACCACGTCGAGCCAGCCCCGCGACTCCAGCCAGCGGCTGAGCGACGCCCCCGTGGCGAGCTTGAGCGCGATCACCGCCGCCGCGACCACCACGAACAGCAGCCTCTCCGCGACGCCGCGCATCACGTGTGGCCCAGGATCCGGTCGTGTTTCCGGGAGCCGTTCGTCCCGCCAGCAGAGGAAAATCACGCACACACGCGTCGCCGCGGCGGTCTCTCAGGCTGTTTTCAGTTAAGCGAAATCCTCCGCGCTCCGACAGCCAGAAAGCGCCTTTTCGAGAGCCGACGCGCGCGGAGCGTGGTGTTAGGCCGGCGTTTGCGGCAAAGGCCGACGTTAACCCGCCTAAGGAGCCGACTTGGCTCGCTGGGGCCCAGGAGCCGCGACGTCCAGAAGCTACCCGGTGCCCACCAGAGACGGGTGCCTGCTCCCTGCCTGCTTTTGCTGCAAAAGCACTCGCGTTCCTGCGTGAAAACATAACTGTTCCTGTCAGGAACAGTTATGTTTTTGCAGCAAAAGCAGGCAGGGAGCAGGCACCCGTCTCTGGTGGGCGCCGGGTAGCTTCTGGACGTCGCGGCTCCTGGGCCCCAGCGAGCCAAGTAGGCTCCTTCATCGGGTAAACGCCGGCTTCTGCCGCAAACGCCGGCCTAACACCACGCTCCGCGCGCGTCGGCTCTCGAAAAGGCGCTTTCTGGCTGTCGGAGCGCGGAGGATTTCGCTTAACGGAAAACAGCCTGAGAGACCGCCGCGGCGACGCGCGTGTGCGTGATTTTCCCCTGCTGGCGGGCCGAACGGCTCCCGGAAACACGACCGGATCCTGGGCCACACGATGGGCGCTTCGGGGTCGGTGGTGGGTCTCGTGACGCACAGCAACGCGGAGACGGGCTACGTCATCCTGTGTCTGACCGAGGAGGCGTGGGTGCGCCTCGACAACGAGTGGCTGCCGACGCGGTTCCCCGAGTACACGCGGCTGCGCGTGAGCGTGGAGAGCGGCGTGCCGCAGGGGGGCCTCGTGTACCGGTTCAGCGCGCCCGTGTTCAACGCGCGGACGGCGACGCTGCACGCGGGGTCGTGCGAGGAGGTGTAATCACACTCATGTCCGACCTTCCCATCGTGGCTGTGGGTAGCGACTTCGGCGACTACTCTGGGCTGCTGCCGGTCCTGCGCTGCGATCCAGAGACGGGCGGCAAGAAGGCCCTGCGCGAGATGTGCGACAAGCTCTGGCCGGACATCCAGGAGCTCATGGCGGCAGGGGCGCCCAAGCCGGCGTGGAGGCGCCGGCTGCGGACGGACGTGTACGATGGGCCCACGGCGCCGGCGGCCGGGAGCTACATCGAGTTCTTCACGGCAGAGGGCACCGTCACCCTGTTCGCGCCGCGCGAGGTGAGCGACGCGCGGTGCGCGAAGATTTCGCAGGCGCTGCAGGGGGGCTGCTAGTGTAACACACACACACACACATGCGCGACCCGCCCGCTGCTTGCGGCGCCCCCGTCGCGCGCAGCCTCGATGAGGCCGTCGCGGCGCTCGTGGCCGCGCTGTGTACGCGCGAGGGCCCGCGCGGCGCCGAGCGCGTGGCGGCAGAGGTGCCGCCGCGGACGGCGAGGGAGCGCGCCGAGTTCTTGTCGGCAGGGGCGCGGTGGCGGCCGGACGGGGAGCGGCCGGCAGAGGAGGCCCGCGAGCCGCTCGACGTCTCGCTGAGCCTGTACCGCCGCCTGGACATGGCGCGGGTGCATCAGGGCATTTCGTTCTACCCCGACCCGGGGGCGCGCGCCGCGTTCTTGTCGGCAGAGGTGCGGACGGCGAGGGAGCGCGCCGAGTTCTTGTCGGCAGGGGCGCGGTGGCGGCCGACCCGCGCGGGTGAGGTGCTCTTCGAGCAGGACCGCCTGCGCACGCCGGACACGCCCGATGACTGGGCGGCCTGGCTCGCGCAGTTGGAGGAGACGTTCGCGGCCAACAAGGAGGCGGAGGTGCGCGAATCGCTGGATTCCCGCGCCGACGGCACGCGCGTGCTCCCGGAGCCGCGCGCCGCGTGCTTGGAAGAGCGCGGCGACTGGCTGCGCGCCGTGGAGACCAAGCTGCTGATCATGGCGCACGAGCGCACGCAGAAGGAGCTGGACGCGGCGCGGCGCGGTGGCTGGCGGGAAGAAGGGGTGGATTAATCCTCGCACTCCTTGCCCGAGTGGCTTCCGATGTCAAAGAGCTGGAAGGAGGGGAGGTAGACGATGATCTGGAAGACAAAGTACTCGAACAGGCCGATCCACAGGCTGGTCTCCATGCCGTCGCTGGTCCAGGAGATGGCGGCGTAGCAGACCATGAAGACGACGAGCAGGAACAGCAGGGAGCCATTGTACACGGCGAGCCCGGGGCTGGCGACGAAGATGTCCGCGTCGACGCGCCTCCAGAACTGCAGGGACTCGTAGGCGAGGGAGAAGAGGCCCGCGAGGCCGGCGACCCAGTAGTGCGAGACGGGGTCGTAGTCGAGGTTGACGACGCCCACCAGGACCAGGAACAGGATCTGCAGCGCGCCACACACATGCGTCAAAATGGTGCGCGAGTGCGCCTGGACGGTGGAGCCGTTCTGCTGCCAGTCGTCGACGACGTTGCTAAAGATGACTGCGACGCGGATCTGGGCGTAGAGGACGACGCCGGCCTGAAAGGTGGCGGTAAGGGCCGTGCTGTCGGCAAGCATGCGGCTAATAGAGGGCATCCCCGTGCGCTGCGTCGACCAAATGCCGCCAAGAAGAAGCCCCGCGTAAAACACAAGCGCGCCCGCATTGAGGGCGGCGTAAGCATCGAGGGCCCAGTGATGCATTTAGAGGCGCCCCCGGACGGCTTATTTAAGCCTGTGCGCGCCGACCACGCCGGCGCCATGCGGCTCTACGGCTACCTGCTGCTCGCGCTCAGGCTGGAGGAGGACCGGGAGTTGTAAGTGCCGCTCACTCCTTATCAATGGCCGCCGCGCTGAGCTCGCTCGCCTCGGGCCTGAAATCGGTGGCCTCGGGCCTGAGCTCGGCCACTGGCGCCAATGCGCCCCTCAGCACCGGGCTCGCTCTCATTGAGGAGGTGACCACCGCCGCCGTGAGCAGCTTCACGACGGCGGCCACCGTCAGCACGGCGCTGTTTACCAAGTTCATGTCGGTCCTCGTGGTCCTGGGAGGGTGGGCCTTTTACGCGGCGGGCATTGTCGGCTCTGTGCTGCTGATGGTCTTTGCCTTTGGCGACGGCAGGCTGGCCGAGGGCATCGAGGCGGTGGCGTCGCGCCTCGGCAACGTCGACAAGGCCGGCGGCTACGGCTGGCAGACGGGCGACCATGTCGGCGGCATGCTGGACTTCCTGGGCGGCGCGGGCGTCGTGCTGCGGCCGACGCTGGGCTTCGCGCTGGCGCTGACGTTCCAGCTCTTCAGCCTGGCCGTGGCCTGCGTCGGCGCCGCGTGGCGCAAGAAGAGCTGGCTCATCTTCTTTGCCGTGCTCAGCGTGGCGTCCATCTTCCTCGAGCGCGCGAGCAACGGCGTCATCGAGGGTCTGCACACGCACACCGAGCTCGCGCAGACTGCCTACAATGTGGGCGCCACGGGCGGCAACTACCTGCTGAGCGGGTTCAACATCGTGCGGCCGATGATGGTCACCTCGGCCCAGGGTGCGCCCGCGCGCGCGAGCGCGACTGACCCGGCCAGCCAACTCGGAGATGCTCATCTTCGCCAAGGACTCGCTGCAGGGGCTGGCGCAGAACCCGAACCAGGGCCGGCGGCGCGCGGACAGCTTCGTGCCGCCGGCGCCCACCGGCATCGCCGAGGTCGCCGCCGAGCTGGCCGTCCCCATCGTCGTGCTGGGCACCCTGTACATGCTGTACACCAGGCTGCGCATCAACATCTACAAGGTGCTGTTCAGCATATTCGGCACGTCGGTGCTGGCCATCATCGGCGTGGTGGCCATCATCGTCGCCAAGGGCTCGTGCTGCGCGGCGAACCCGGTCTGCTGCATCGAGGAGTTCTTCGGCGAGATCATCGACCTCGTGACGCTCGGGCTCGTGGACACGCGCTGCGGGCTCACGGCGCTCAACAACAACGTGGCCGGCCTGCACTGCTGCACGCAGGGCCAGTCGGTGCAGTGCTCCGCGTTCCCCGCCGAGTGCACGGGCAACATCTTCGACGGCACGTACGGCATCTACGCCCACGGCTGCCCCACGCTCGCGCGCCGCCTGAGCTGCGACCGCGAGTGCGAGAGCATCGACGGCACGGTGGTGGCCTGCGGCGGCTGCCCGCTCACCCGCCGCGCGCTGACGCCCGACGGCCACGCGGCCAACGCCGAGGAGCTGGGGGCGGCGTGCTACGAGGTGTGCCTGAACGGCACGGCGCTGTTCAGCGCGTGCGGCGCGACGTGGCACCACCTCGGCGCGTGCGGCAGCGCGGAGCACGCCGAGCCCGGGCGGCAGCTGCGGGAGTACTTCCCCGACTCGGCGCAGCCCGAGATTGCGCCGCCGCGGCGGCTGTCGAGCGCGCGCAACAGCAAGTCGGCCTTCGCCTCGGCGCTCGCGAGCAAGGTCGGGCTGCACTTTGTGCGCGACGGCATCGACTGCGACCTGAGCTCGGTCGGCAAGACGCCGTTCGAGCAGTTCACCGACATGATGTGCATCCTGCGCGCCTCGGGCGGCATGGACGCGCACAAGGGCCGCGCGCTCGAGGACGAGCGGCTCGTCACGTACGAGACGGTGCGCGCCGTGCACGACGCGGCGATGCTGTTCCAGTCGCGCACGGCGCTCTGGGGCGTGCTCGACGGCGACCCCGAGCGCGCGAGCAAGGTGTTCGCGAGCTCGGCGCTCACCGACCGCGTCGCGCTGTGGGGCCCGGCGCGGCGCATGGTGCAGTCCGTGGTCAACGCCAAGCTGCCCGACCTCGAGGCCGTGCGCCGGCGGGCGCAGGAGGCGACCGCGGCCGCGTCGTCGGGGTGCGCCGACCCGACGCTGCTGCTCTGCTGCGACAACAGCTGCCAGGCGTCGTGCGACGACGTGCAGCCGCTGCCCGGCACGGTGGCGGCCTACCTGTGCACGCTGCGCAGCGCGCAGCAGTCGCTGGTCGGCATCGACTTTGGCCAGGTCTACGCCGACTGGGAGCAGTGCCACCTCAACCACATCATCTACCCGGAGACGGACCCGGCCGGCCCGTACGCCTCCACGTCCAAGGTGCTGGTGTACTGCGACCCCATGCTGCCCACGGACTGGTCCATCCCGTACTCGACGGCGTCGACGCGCGTCGTCGTGCAGAACGTCGGCAACAACGACCAGTGCCCGCAGTACGCCGACGGCACGCTCGTCGACCGGGAAATCTGGTTCGCCTGGGTCTCGTACTCGGTGCCGGAAATCATCTTCAACTTTTTCGTGGCCGCGCAGGTCGTCGTGGCCTTCTTCACGGCGACGCTGTGCGGCGTGTGCTGCGCGCCGTGCGCGTACACGTGGTACGGCGCGACGTCGGCGCTCATGTTCGTGCCGCGGTTCTGGACGCGCTTCTTCCTGCTGCGCGACGGCTTCCTGGGCTACGGCCAGGAGTTCTGGTGCATGTTCCTGCACACCTTCTCCATCTCCACGACGCTGTTCTTCATCGTGGTCGGCGTCGCCACGCTCGAGTTCGCGTGGCCCATCGTGCTCACGCTGACGCAGTGCTGCGGCGCCGGGCGCTGCCACCGCGCCGCGCTCAAGGCCGAGAAGTACGCCGACCCCGCCGGCGCCGCGCGGCGCAGGGAGCTCGCCGTCGCGCGCGAGCTCGAGGCCCTCGCCGCGGAAATCCTCGCCATCCGGCGCCTGGTCGACAAGAAGGACGCGTAGTAAGAGGCCGGAACGACGCCCACACACGCGATGCCCGTGCGCTCCTTCCCGCTGAAGCACAAGGCCGAGGAGGCGCGCCAGCCCGGCGAGCTGGTCTGGGCGGAGGAGCTGCCCCGGCAGCCGAACGGCAAGAAGGGCGCGCGCCGCTTCTACGTGGGCGCGCTGGCCGAGCTCAAGGCGGCGTTCATGGACCTGCCCGAGGCGGACCGCGTGCGCCGCCGCCCCGCCGCCCGCCGCTGACGCCCGGCGCAGGTGCGCGAGGAAGTGTACTTTGACGACGAGCCCGCGCGCGTGTTCTACGACATGGACGGCGACGGGCTCACCAAGGAGGCGTGCGAGGCGATGCTCGACCAGCTGGTGCAGACGACGCGCGGCGTGCTGCGCGAGATGACCGGCCGCGCCGAGGTGCGCTGCTGGGTCCTGGACGGCAGCACGCCCGACAAGCAGTCGCGGCACGTGTTCTTCGACGCGCACTTTGCCACGCTGCGCGGCCTGCGCGCCTTTGTCGACACCGTGCGCCGCCGCCGCCGCCGCCCTCCCGCCGCTGACGCCGCAGGTGCTCTCGCGGTGCACGCTGACGGCGGACAACAAGGTCTGCGCGGTGGACAAGGGCAAGTACAAGCGCGGCAACCTGCGCCTGCCGCTGGCGCGCAAGCGCGAGGGCGCGCAGCCCATGCTGCCCAGGCGCGGCGAGGCGCTCGACTTTGAGCACTGCATGGTCAACGTCGTCGGGCCGCAGGAGCACGAGGCCGTGAACATGGGCCACGCCGACGAGGCCGCCGTGACCTCTGAGTTTGACGACGGCGAGGTGCGTGCTCGCGCGAGCGGGCGCTGACAGCGCAGCCGAACCTGGTCACCGCCGAGGTGGAGCACCGCGTGCTCACCTGGCTGGGCGACCGCGTCACCGAGAAGCCCTGCTCGGTCAAGCCGCTGCACAACGCGCTGCGCTGCTCGGTCAAGGGCCTCACGTGCCCCAACAACCGCCGCCCGCACGCCAGCAACTCGACGAGCTTTTACATGCACGTCGGCAAGGACCGCGTCACCGCCACGCTGCGCTGCCAGGACGAGGACTGCGGCGGCTTTACGACCATCGTCGAGCCCGACCTCATGGGCATCATCTTCCCCGAGCGCCTCAACTCGCGCTTTCCAATCTGAGGCGGTGGAGGTGGGCGCCGTGCATGAAGAAAACGTTCCTCCCCGCCCACGCGTAGGAGTGGCTGGTGCCGCTCCTCCCCGCCCACGCGTAGGAGTGGCAGGTGCCGCCCTCCGGCTGCAGGACCGCGCGCCCGTACAGCTCGATGTGGCTCGTATGCACGCACAGCACCTTGCCGTCTCTGCGCACGGCAAACTCGCTGCCGACCAGGCCCGTGTCGGCAAAGGCGCCCGTGGCCAGGTCCCACTCCCAGAGGCTGTCCTCGTCGTAGCCCACAAGGAGCTTGCCGCCGGCAAAGTGCAGCTGGCTGAAGCTGAAGACGGGCATGCGCAGCAGATGCAAGAGCTCGCCGCCGTGCGTGCACAGCGCGAGCCGGTCGTTGTCGTCGTCGTGGCCGTCGTACAGAACGGCCACGTGCCGCTCGCTCACGCGCACGTCGCTCACGTCGCCCACCTCCTGCCGCCAGTGCTGCTTCTGCTGCTGCGAGTTGGTAAGCAGGTGCGTGCACAGGCGGTCCTCGCCGTCGCAGTGGAACAGGATGGTGTCCTCCGAGAGCAGGCGGACGTGGCTCATCGTCCAGTTGCTAAAGTAGTTTATCGTGCTCTTCTCCTGGAAGACGACGTAGACATGGTGGTCCTCGGCCACGCAGATGGCGCCCCCGAGCGGCGAGAAGCCCACGCTGCGAGTCCGCCCGTTCCCTGCGTAGCGCTTTTCGATGAGCGCCCCCGAGTCGGCGGCGTAGCGATGCAGCTCAGTGTCGCCGGCGTAGCGATGCAGCTCATTGTCGCCGGCGTCGCCGAGGAGCGTCACGGCCACCGTGGCGCCGTCCGGCGAGAGCGCGTACCTGCCCGCGCGCGCCACGCGGACGGGCACCAGGCTCTGCAGCGGCGGCATGCGGTCGAGGAGCGCGGGCGGCACCGAGCTCCACCTCGCAGAGTCCGCGCTGACCTCCCCGGCGGCGGGGAGGAACAGGTGCGGGTCGTCGCGGAAGCGGCCCCACAGCTCGCCGCACGCGCGCGCGGCGCGCACCGCCGCGCGCGGCGCGAGGGCGGCGAGCACGTGCATCAGCTCGCGCGGCAGGTCCTTCAGCGGCATCGCCACACAAATGTCGCAAAACGCGTTTGTGGCCGCAGGAGCCGCTGCGGCGGCGGTGCTCTTCCTGCTGCTGCGGGGCGCGCTGCGCGAGCCGTGCGCGCACCGCCCCTGTGCGCGCTGACGACGCGCCCAGGTGCGTGGTCGGCACGGTGGTGTACGAGGAGCGCGGCTACGCGTACGTGGTGCTGGAGAAGGAGGCGAGGCTGCGGGTGGACGGCCTGGAGCAGCGCGCGGTGGTCGACAAGCACAGCCCGCTGCTGGTGCGGTGCGGCGGCGCGCGCTGCGTCGGCAAGCGGGTGCACTTTTACGACGTGGTGTTCGACCTGCGCGCGCGGTCGGCGCGGGCGGGCGCGGTGGTGGTGGTAAACTAGCCGGAACGATCACAATGTTGGCGCGCGCGCGGCGCGGCGCGGCGCTCGTCGTGACGCTGGGGCTGGCCGCGGTGTCGCCCGCGGCCGCGGCGGCCGCGGTGCTCGCGGGGCTGTGCGCGCGGGAGCTCGTCGGGCGCCACACGGACCTTGCGGCGTGGGCGCTGCTCGCGCTCAGCACGGGCCTGATCGTGGACGCGGACGCGGCGCGCCGGAGGGAGCGCGTCGTGCTCGTGCACGCGCTGCTGTCGCTGGCGCTCATCGTGGTAACCTAGGTGCCCGGGAACGCCGGCGCTCATCGTGGTAACCTAGGTGCCCGGGAACGCCGGCGCACTCGGGACGTCGGGAACGCCCTCGGCGCGCGGCAAAGATTGCCGGGGCCACAACCGCGATGAGCGACTTCGAAGCGTCCCTGAGCCTGGTGGCTCCCGAGAAACTGCGCGCGACCAAGATGCCGGACAACGGCGTCAACGTGATCGGCTTCCTGAAGAACGTCGTGTACCAGCGGCTTAGCAAGGAGGACGAGGCCATGGGCAAGAAGCAGAAGCCCGTCAAGTACATTGTCGCCGTGCTGCAGGCCGCGACGGTGCACAAGGAGATTAAGAAGAAGAAGGCCCCGGCCGGCAAGAGCAAGGCGACGCGCATCGCCAACGGCGAGGTGCCCTCCGCGGACCCGGCCGTCGACGCGCTGCCGACGCGGACCGAGCCCATCGAGCTCAAGGTGCTCGAGCGCGACGAGTGGCTCGCCTTCTTCGGCGGCCCGCGCACCGAGGCGCTCTCCGACAAGGGGGAGAAGGGCCAGCGCGTGCGCAAGGGCGAGGTGTACGTCTTCCGCGGCGTGGTGTACACCACGTTCCGCAAGACGCCGCAGGACGAGGAGAAGGTGTCGCTGGACGTGAACCAGGTCACGCTGTGCACGGAGAGCGCGTTCGACCTGCTGCGCGCGATCCCGCACTCGGAGCGCTTCATCGACGTGACCAAGGAGTTCATGGTCGACGCCGACTACAGCGGCCTCGGCAAGACGGAGCGCGTCTTCGCCTTCCCCGTGCGTCGCCCGCGCCCCGGCGAGGACTGACGGCGCGCGGCAGGTCGAGAACAACGCCGAGGCGTACAAGGCGCTGGGCCTGGCGTCGGAGGACCGCTTCCTGGGCAAGCTGGTGCTGCCCGAGCGCTTCCTGCCCGACCACTTTCAGCGCACGAGCATGAGCGGCGCGGTGACCATCGCGCTCACGGGCGGCAAGAACGAGAAGAACCAGGGCGCGGAGAAGGCCGCCATCAAGCTCTACGCGCAGAACGCCGGCGAGCCCGGGGTACGCGCCGGCGCGCCTGCGCCGCGCTGACGCGCCGCAGGCCAACGCGCTGGTGCTCTTTGACAGCTACGAGGCGGACTGGGAGCCCTTCCAGCTGGACCTGGCCGTCTTCCTGGAGCTCGCCAAGTACCTGGTGACGCAGTACACGGGCTGGTTCGTCGGCACGCTGGACCCGGGCAGCACCAGCGGGCTCGAGCTCGCGGCCGGCTTCCAGGCCGTCGGCGCGGCGCACGGCCACCTGGTGCCCGACGTGCGCTGCGTCGTGGAGCGCGCGGGTGAGCCTCCGCCGGCGAGCGCGGCTGACGCGCGGAGCAGGCGTGGAGATCCCCGCTGCCGCCATCGAGCTCTTCGTGGACGGCAACCTGGCGAGCCTGCGCTGCTCGGGCTGGGAGCAGTCGCCGGCGTACAGCAACCCCGGCGTGCAGGTGCTCAACCTCTGCGCCGTGGAGGGCGACGTGACGCCCATCGTGCGCGCGGTGGAGGAGGGCCGCCTCAAGTGCTACGTGCTCGCCAACCACAACCTGGACGCCGAGAAGGTGCAGCAGCTGCGCGCGCTGGAGCCGGACGAGCGCGTGGCCGTTCTGCAGGACAAGGGCACCAAGATGGCGCCCAAGTTCGTCACCGACCGCGTGTACGCCGTCTACGCAGTGGGCGAGGGCGTGCGCGGCATGGTCGCGCCCGCGCAGTCGGTCGCGAAGAAGGGGCGCGGGCAGTAATCACACTTTGCATGCCGTCGTCTATTCTCTGGGCGCGCGGGCTCTTCTTCCTGGTGCGGCTCCCCGACGGCGCGTGCCAGCTGCGGCACGGCACGCGCGTGCTCAGCGCGGCCACGGACGCCTGCCTGCCGCAGGCGAGCCCGGACGGCACGAAGGTGCTCTTCGCGCGCGCGCAGGGCCTGGCGCTGTACGCCGGCGACGCGGCGATGACGGTGTGCGCGGGCGCGTGGGCGAGCTGCTTCAGGGACGACGACGCCTTCCTGGTGGCCAAGGGCTGGGGCGTGTACTGGTACGACGTCGTCAAGTGGACGGGCGGCACGACCGTGGGGCTCGCGCGCCACTTTGCGCTCGGGCAGCCGCGGCGCCCCCCGCCCTGCCTCGAGCGGCTCCTCGTGCTGCCCGGGCTCCTCGTGGGCGCGGCGGGCGGCCGCGCGTTCGTGTGGAGCGAGCACGGCAAGCTGGTCCGCGTGCTCCTCGCCGAGCGCGTGTTCGCGCTCGGCCAGTGGCTGGGCGTCGCCGAGGGGTCGACGCTCACCGTGCAGGACCCGCTCACGGGCCGCGCGGAGAAGACGTACCGCTGCGCCCCCTACGCCGTGGCGCACGCCCAGCAGACGGCCCGCGGCCTGCTCGTGGCCACCCGCAGCGGCATGCACGTGCGCGTCGTCAACCTGGACACCGAGGCGGAGACGCTCTTCGCCGCCGCCGGCATGGACGCCCCGTCCTTCTCCGCCGAGGGCTCCGCGCTCTTCTTCTCGCACGCCGGGGCCGCCGAATGCCGGCCCGTCCTCTAGGAGCCGGTCTGTTTTTAAGGAGCCGTTCGGCCCGCCAGCAGGGGAAAATCACGCACACGCGCGTCGCCGCGGCGGTCTCTCAGGCTGTTTTCCGTTAAGCAAAATCCTCCGCGCTCCGACAGCCAGAAAGCGCCTTTTCGAGAGCCGACGCGCGCGGAGCGTAGTGTTAGGCCGGCGTTTGCGGCAAAGGCCGGGGTTTACCGGCGGAAGGAGCCGACTTGGCTGGCTGGGACCCAGGAGCCGCGACGTCCAGAAGCTACCCGGTGCCCACCAGAGACGGGTGCCTGCTCCCTGCTTGCTTTTGCTGCAAAAACATAACTGTTCCTGGTAGGAACGGTTATGTTTTCACGCAGGAACAGCTATGTTTTTGCAGCAAAAGCAAGCAGGGAGCAGGCACCCGTCTCTGGTGGGCACCGGGTAGCTTCTGGACGTCGCGGCTCCTGGGTCCCAGCGAGCCAAGTCGGCTCCTTCATCGGGTTAACGTCGGCCTTTGCCGCAAACGCCGGCCTAACACTCCGCTCCGCGCGCGTCGGCTCTCGAAAAGGCGCTTTCTGGCTGTCGGAGCGCGGAGGATTTCGCTTAACGGAAAACAGCCTGAGAGACCGCGGCGGCGCCGCGTGTGTGCGTGATTTCCCCCTGCTGGCGAGACGAACGGCTCCCGGAAAACAGACCGGCTCCTGGGGCCACACGCGACGATGCACTACGAGAGCGCGCTGCTGCAGGGCGTGGCGGTGCCCGCGGGGTGGCGCGTGGGCGTGCGGTGCGCCTTGGGCGTGCGCGAGTGCAAGGTCACGCTGAGCGTGCACGTCGACAACATGCTGCTGTGCGCGGAGGCGGAGCACTCCGTGGCGGCGCGCGCGGCGATGGACCGGTTCGGCCGGGACTACTCCTCCGCCACAGTCGAGGAAAGCTTCGCCGACCCGCCCGACCCTGCCGCCGTGGAGGCCTGGTTCGCGGCGGTGCGGCTCTGGCTCGGCACGGTGTTTAGTGGCCACCACACATGATGAACATGCTCGACCCGGGCGCGTACACGGACCTGGCGCTGCTGTGCGCGCTCGAGGTCGCGGGCTGCCTGGCCTCGCGCGGGCCGCACCCCTTGCCGCTGTTCCTCGTCGTCGCGGGGCTCGGCGGGGTGCGTCGCGCCGCCAGCCCCGAGTCTGACGCGGCAAGGTGGTGCTCGAGTCGCGCGCGCGCGACCGCAGCCGGAGCAGCAAGGCCGTGGGGCTGCGCGACCTCGCCGTCCTCGTGTTCGGCTCGTGGGCAGCCTGGATGCTCTGGGGCCCGGCCGTGGGCACCCGGCCCCTGCCGCTGCCGTTCGCGCTCGGCTACAGCATGCACGTGCCGCCGGCCGCGCCGCGCCGCTGACGCCCCGCCAGGTGCATGCTGGGCGCGGGCCACTTCCTCGAGGACGAGGCCAGCCTGCAGACGGGCAACACGCGCGCGATGAGCATCGTCGTCACGATGGGGCTGGCCAGCCTCGTCCCCGTAAACCCCGCGCAGCTCCTGCCGCTCCCGGCGCTGGTGGCGCAGAGCCTCGCGCACGCGCTCGTGGCCTTTGGCGCCTTCTACGCCCGCATGCAGCGCAACGAGACCAACGCGCTCGTCGCGCTCTTCGCGCTGGCGCTCCCCGTGCTCGCGTCGCACTGGGTGCTCGCGCTCATCTACGCCGGGGGCACCATCGCCACCCACGTCACCGACCTCTCCAAGACGCTCGACTACAAGCGCGGCGACTACGTGCCCGACTCGGACGTCGAGGCGCCCGTCGTCGACGAGCGGAGGCCCGCGCTCATCCGCATCACCGCCATCCCCGCCGACGACGTGCCGTTCGACGTCTCTGGCTTTAATTACATTCACAACTGACCCGCGCGCAACCCCTCCACCGCGAGCGACACAAACTCGCGCGCCCGCGCCGCGTCCTCGGCCGACGCGTTCGCGGGCAGCTGCACGCCGGCGCCGAAGACCGCGCGCGTCAGCGTGGCGCCGGGGCGCCGCTCGAGGAAGCGCAGCGGGCCCAGCTGCGGCGCCGGGCCCGGCGGAGGCGGCAGGTCGACGGCGCGCGCGAGGGACATTGTGATTACACCTTCTGCCGCATGCGCTCCAGCGCCTCCAGCGCCGCCCGCCGCGTGGGCTCGTCGGCCGCGTGCGCCGCCTCGCGCTCCAGGTCCTCGCGGCGCACGTCCAGCTCCCGCATCTTCGCCTCGTCGTGGTCGCGCATGCCGGTCACCACGAGCACCATGTTGCGGATCTGCTCCTCCTTGAACTCGGCCGTGTCGTCCTTGTCGAAGCGGAGGCTGAACCCGTAGCGGAACTGGTTTCTGCTGGCGGCGGGCGAGCGCGTCATCTTGCGCGCTTGGCCCAGCGCGGGGGGCGGCTCGGCCATCGCGGGTGTGTGTGTGGCTCACTCATGCGCGACCAGCACGCGCTCGTCGCCCAGTACGTGGCCGACCTGGACCGCTTCGTGGCCGCGGCGCGGGCCGGGGACGCCGCCGCCTTCTACGCCGCGCGCGTGCGCCCCCTCCTCGCCACCGAGTTCGCCTCGCTCATCCCCGCGCACAACCTCAAGGCGGTGACGCACATCATGCGCTGGTTCGCCGTCGCGCTGGCGCACATCGACGGCGAGGCGTGGTGCCTCGAGCACATGGTCAACCCCGTCGTCGAGGCCCACGTGCTCGCCCGCGCGCCGGGGCACATGGAGTTCATCAAGGCGCAGGGCCCCACGCTGGCGCGCGCGCTCCGCATGATGCTCGAGACGCCGGACGACGACCTCGTTTCGGCCTTTGGTAGCCTGGCTGTCGCGTAACGAAACACACACACACACACACACACGCACACACCATGGACTCCATGGACGCCCACGTTGCCCTTCTGCGCGCGCACGTCAGCGCCGTCAGCGACCTCTACGCCAAGGTGGTCGCGGCGGCGCTCGGCGACGACTTGCTCGCCTACCTGGCGCTGGGCCTCGAGCCGCTCGAGCACGCCAAGCTGCCCCTGCTGCACAAGTGGGACTGGTGGAAGGACTGGGTGCAGGCGGACCAGTCCATGGCCGACACGCTGCAGGACAACGCGCGCATCCGCGAGCAGCTCGTCGCCGGCACCGCGAACGCGTACACCACCGAGCTGCTCGAGGAGATGGCGCGCGAGCACCTGCGCGAGGCGCTGGAGATTCTGCCGATGACGATCCGCGGCCTGCTCATCGTCGTGCGCAAGGCGCGGCGCGAGGAGGAGAGGGGTAAAAAGCCGTAACGCACACTTTCGTTCCATGGCCTCGTTCGACGCGCAGCTCGCCTCGCTCGTCAGCAACACGCAGTCGCGCTGCGCCGACTACGCCGCCATGCTCGAGGCGGCGATGACGGTCGACGTGTGCGACTTCCTGGCCTGCCGCTTCACGCCGCGGGACGCCGAGGCGTACCCCGCGCTGCAGGAGGACCGGCTCGACGGCCCGCTCAGGTACGAAGAGTGCTGCCTGAACTCGCAGCAGAGCGGCAACGCGGCCATCCGCGCCAGCCTGCTCGACGCCGGCGTCAACGAGGTCACCAAGAACCTGCTCCGCGAAAACGCCCGCTGCCGCCTCGACGACGCGCTGCAGGCAGTGCCGCGCGTCCTCTCCGAGCAGGCAAAGCTAGTGCACATGCTGCGCCTGGAGAAGCTGGCGCGGGAGGCCGACCCGCCCACCGGCGCGGACCGCCTCTTCATCCGCGACCTGCCCCCCTGGAGCCCCGCCGTGCCGACGATGCTCGTCGCGAGCATGGACGACGTCGACTGAGTAATAAGCCGTTACGATCCCCACACCATGCCGAACTTTCGCGTGCAGGCGGCAGTGGCCGCGGTGCCCGCGGCGATCAAGGACAGCAGCGCGCGGGTCCGTGTCGCCAGGGAGCTCGCCTACGTGTCGGCGCAGGCAGACAACCTCGAGGCCTGCTTCGAGCACAGGGCGTGGGAGGCGGTGTACCAGCTGATGGCCAAGGGCGGCGTGCGGGAGAACGAGGCGGGGGCGTGCGCGCTGGGCAACATGGCGCTGCACGAGGGCTGCCGCCTGGCGATGCAGAGCTTTGCGTACGACGCGCTGATGCGCGCGCTCGTGGCGAACCCTTACGGCGACGACCTGCGCAAGCTGGTGGCCTACGCGCAGAACAACCTGGAGAAGAAGCTCGAGCCCGTGGCGGCGAGGGTGGTGCAGTAGTAATTACGTCGCCTCCGACCACGCCGCGAGCAGGTGCTCGCAGAGACGGCAGCCTCGGAGCGCCCACTGCTCCAGGGCGGCAAGGTGGGCCACGTGCGCGGCGGTGGGCGGCGCGTCCCAGGGCTCGCCGCGCGCCACGTGCGCGAAGTCGTCGAGCAGGCGCAGGGCCTCGGAGTACATGCGCAAAACGAAGTGGCACACACACACACACATGCAGGAGGCGGTCCAGTCTCTGCACGCCCACGCCGGCGTGCTGCGCCAGGTGCCGCCCTACGACGCCTGCCGCTACGCGCGGGACAACGCCGAGTACTACATGCGGTACATGCCGCTCGAGGTGCGCCGCCGCCGCTGCCGCCGCTGACGCCTCCTCAGGAGTTCGCGGCCGCCGTGCTGCTCCACAAGTCGCCCATGCCGGCGCACGCCGTGCGCCGGGCGCACATCAAGGTGTGCCAGCTCGTCGTCGCGGACGCGGAGGCGGAGAGGAAGCTGCAGGAGACGCTGGACACGCGGCTCGCTCAGCTGAAGTGCCCACACCTGTTGTAACGAGATGCCCCCGCGAATGCAGCACAACGAGCCCGCGCCGCCGCGGCAGGCCCCGCTCGTCCTCCCCGCCATGCACCTGCCGCGGTTCGTCGCCGGCTACGACATCTGGTGCAGCAGCGGCGCGGACGGCGCCAGCTACGGCCTGGGGTTCCTCCAGCACGGCGACCTGCACACAGCGGTTGACTACACGGTCCACGTCGGCGCCCCGCCTGCCGACGTGGTCACGGACCGCGCCCAGTGGACGGACGCGCACAGGCAGGTCATGGGGGTGCTCAGCGCCAGCATCCTCGACGAGGCCGCCGGGTTGGGCGCGGTGGTCATGCGCGACGGCGACGTGCTCTACGGGTGCAGGCCCGCGTCGACGTGGCTGGTCGACGTGCACAGCGACATCGACACGGCCGGCGCGGTGGCCATGGCGAAGAACGCGGTCGGCGGCGTCGACCACAAGGTCGTCGTCGGCGCGCGGCAGGCCGGCGAGGCGAGCGACCGCGGCGCGTGGCCGCCGGAGCTCGCGGCGCTCATGGAGCGCGTGGAGCACGACATTGCCTGCCGCCCGGCCGTGTACGGCAACGTGCGCGCGGACGCCGCGGGGCGGTTGCTGTTCAGCGTGCGGCAGGCAGAGTAAGGTTACTACAGTTCGAGCGTGCGCTGCTTCTTGGCGTCGAGCGTCCAGCCCCAGTCCCGGGCGTGCACCATGGGGTGCGGCGTCCACGCGTCGGGGTCGGCCTCCTCCACCGGGTCGTAGAACACCGTCGCGGGCTGCTCCACAAAGACCGTGGCGCACTCCTCGGTGGGGTCGTAGACGGTGGCGAAGGAGGTCACCGGCGGCCGCACGATGCTCTGCAGCAGCGCGATGGCCTGCTGCGTGACGTCCAGGGGGGCGCTGTGCGGCGAGGGCGCGGCGGCCCGGGGCGCGACGGCCGTGCCGCCGAAGGGGGCCAGGCCGCCGAAGGGGGCCAGGCCGCCGAAGGGCGCGGGGCACTCGGGCAGCTCGGCCTCGGGGGGGAAGGCCGCCGCGAGCGTCTCCTCGTCGAGCAGGAGCGCGTTGTGGCACGTGGCGCTGCCGAGCGGGATCTTGGCGCCCGTGGCGATGCAGTAGGAGACGTCGGTGGCCACCTCGCGCCTGCGCTCGACGCAGGCGACGACGAGCGGCGGCACGGGCTTTTCGAAGCAGGCCTTGCCCAGCGGCGAGAGGAGCTGGCGGCCCATGCCCGCGCCGGTGGCGGCGAGCACGCGGCCGGACCACGTCATCGCGTCGACGACGAGCATGAGGTGGCGGAGGTTGACGCCGCTGAAGCTCTGCAGCTCGGCGCACTGCTCCAGCAGCGAGGCGCGCGCCGCCTCGATGCCGTACGTCCGCAGCGTGTCGACGACGTCGGTGGACACCATGGGCGAGCAGTCGTCGGGCAGCAGGCGGGCCACGCGCTGCATCGCCCACGGGCCGCGCACGATGAGCGTCACCGTGCTGCCGTCCGCGCGCGCCGAGTCGGCGAAGCGGTCCGGGCTGACGAAGGCCGCGAGCACCTCGCTGACGCTGCTGCCGTGCGTGTACACGATCATCTCGAGCGCCTGGTCGTGCTCCTCGTGCGAGTGCATGCAGTGGCCCAGGAAGCGCCAGCCCGCAAAGGCGGCGCGGTCGAGGGTGAGGAAGACGGCGTCGGGCGACTCGGCGCAGGGCAGCCCGGCCTGCCGCCACCGCGCGACCCAGGGCCGCAGCAGGTGCTCGGGCCGCAGCGTGTGGCACTCGAGCACCTGCTGCTGCTTGCTGACGCGCGCGATGAACTCGAGCGCCTGCTCGCGGCTGGGCAGCGTGACGGTGATGCGCGGCACGTCGATGGTCTCGCGCGCGTACAGCAGCTCCTCGAGCCGCGGCGTGGTCTGCGTGGCCTGGTCCTTGGACCGGTCGCCGACCGAGTGGAAGGCGTCGAGCGCGCGCTGCGTGACCTGCTCGCTGATCGACGTCGCCGCCACGGCGCCCACGGCCTCGCCGGCGGCAATCTGGCCCCAGTCGAGCCGGTCGTTGATCGCGGCGACGAGCGCGTCGAGCTCGGCGCCGGGCCGCACGCGCGCCAGCCGCGCGCGCAGGGCCGCGCGCAGCTTGGGCGCGGCCAGCGGGAACTCGGGCGCGCCCGAGGTGGACGACGTGCCGCCCTCCGCCGCGCCGGACTCCTCGACCAGCCGCTCGAGGTCGAAGGGCATGTCGTGCACCTGGCCGCCGACGGCGCAGCGGCGCATCTTCTGCCAGTCGAGCCCGTCGCCGCCGTAGCGGAACTGGATCACCTGGCCGCAGGGGCCCACGGCGCGGCCCGCGTAGTCGACCTGGATGTTATGCAGCGCCTGGTCGAGCCGGCGGTTGAGCACGCCCGAGCGCGCGGGCGACTGCGCGGACTGCACCAGGCCGTCGCGCGCGGCGACGTCGTGGAAGTACACCTCGTCCGGGTCGAGGCCCCGCGTGTAGCTGCTGGCGACAAAGCCGCGCGCGCGCGGGCTCTCGTCGCCCGGCGCGAAGCACGGCAGGCACCGGCGGAAGCGCCCGAGCGCGGGCCGCGCGCCGGCGACGTCCTGCGGCCTGCTGCGTCAGCGCTCGCGGCGGGGCGGGGCGCACCCGACGCAGCACATGGTCTGCGCGGCGTTGACCGGGTTGCCCTTGGAGCCGCAGCGGACCATGGTGATGAGCGCGTTGCCCTCGAGCAGCGCGCCCGCGGCGTCGACGTTGGCGGCGATCTGCGAGCGGTAGGTCACGAGCTTGAGCTGCGCGTCGTGCTCGTCGAGGCCGGCGAGCGAGGGCGCGGGCGGCAGGGGGATGGCCCCCAGGCAGTCGGCCATGCCCATGGTGAACCCGCGGATGCACAGGTAGGCGCAGGCCACGCGCCCCAGCGCGTCGATGACCGAGCGCGCGCGCGCGGGCGTCTCGTCGAGCATAATCGTGTGCAGCAGGCAGCCCCGCCCCGTGCCGAACACGCTCTTGCCCAGCTCGCCGGCGATGAGCTCGCCGCGGTCGACCACGAGCTCGTTCTCGAACGCGTCGCCCCTGCGCGTCTGCGAGGCGGGGACGATGAGCGAGAGGACCTGGCGGCCGGTCCACAGCCCGACCCACCTGCCGCCGCGCCGGGCCATGGCCGCGGGCGGCGGGATGCGCGGCAGCGTGGTGCACCCCCGGGGCAGCATGGCCTCGACGAGGTCGGAGAGCTGCGCGCGGGTCAGCCGCGTCTCGCTGGCGAGCAGCGCGACGCCGAGCACCGAGTTCTGCACGGGGCCCATGGACGGCTTGGAGTTGGGCGAGACGAGGTGCACGTCGACGGCCATGAGCTCGCGCGCCTCGGCGACGGCGTCGCACGTCTGCGGCGCGTGCACGTTGACCTCGTCGCCGTCAAAGCTGGCGGCGCGTCAGCGCGGCGGCGGCGGCGCGGGCGCACTCGGCGTTGTAGGGCCCCGTGACGTTCTGGCTCAGCCGGATGGTGAGGCCGGGGATCTCGACGACGCGGTGGGCCATGATGCTCATGCGGTGCAGCGACGGCTGGCGGTTGATGAGCACGAGGTCGCCGTTGCGCAGGCCGCGGTAGACCACGTCGCCGACGACGAGCCCGCGCGCGAGCTCGACGCAGCGCTCGGGCGTGGCGTCGTAGGACAGGTACTCGCAGCCGCGCGAGCGCAGCTTGGTCCACAGCTCGGGGTTGCGCACCGTGCGCCACATCTCCTCGCGGTTGGCCTCGATGACGTGCTCCGGGTAGAGCAGCTGGCGGCAGAAGCTGCCGGCGGCGGCGTCAGCGCGCGGGCGGCGGGGCGGCGCACTGCGGCGGCAGGCCGGCCTCGTCGAGGCAGAGGTGCGGGTCGCAGCTGATCACCGAGCGCGCCGTGTAGTCCACCCGCCTGCGGCGTCAGCGGCCGCGCGGGGAGGCGCGCGCACTTGGCGAGAATGTTCTCGCGCAGCCTGCCGTCCTTGCGCGCGAGCGCGAGCAGCGGCGTGGCCTTGGTCTGCTCGGGGCCGCCGGTGGTGTTCTTCGCCGAGCCGGCGTTCACGAGCGCGAACACGGCCTGCTGCAGCCTGCCCACGGCGCAGTTCAGCGCGTCGGCGTGCGCGCCCCCGGCGAGCGCGTCGGCCACGGCCTCGTTTTCGGCCAGCACGGCCGCGTACAGCGTCGTGCGCGCGTCGGGCGTCCAGTGGCCGCCGGGGTCCTTGGCGTACGGCCGGAAGCACGTCTGCATGACGCTCATCGTGCGCACGAGCAGCCCCTCCACGCCGGCGCACAGGCCCATGGCCCCGAGGTCGAGGTCGGCGAGGACGGCCGCCACGCGCGGGCCGCGGTACCACTCGCTCTTGCCGCCCTTGGACTCGCCGTACCTGCGCGGCGGCGTCAGCGCCGGGGCGGGGGCGGGCTTGCTTCTTGCCGCGGTCGACGGCGAACGCCGACTCCTCCTTGTCCCAGACCACGCGCCGGCACTTTGCCGCGCACGGCCGGCCGGGCAGCCGCGGGCAGTCGGCGCCGCCGGCGGGCTTGCGCAGGCACCGCGAGCACACGCTCTGCAGAATGTCGGAGATCTTGGACTTGGTGTGCTCGGCGAACACGGGCACCGCGAGCTCGATGTGGCCCGCGTGCCCCGGGCAGGCGTGCATGTCGCCGCCGCACGTCTTGCACAGCTCGCCGCGGACCTGCGCGCGCGTCAGGCCTGGCGGCGGCGGGGACGCACGCGCGGGCCCATGCGCAGGTCGCACAGCTTGCCGGCGCTGACGTGGCCGATGAGCCCGTCGCACCCGGGCTTGGCGCAGCTGCACGGGTGCGCCACGTGCAGCTGCTTGTCCTTGCTCGTGACGGCGCAGACGGACTGCGCCAGCGCGAACTTGGCGTCCACCAGGCGCCACATTATTGTGTGGGCGCCACAAACAGGCGATGAGCAACTGCAGCACCGCCGTGTACCCCGCGGGGCTGCACGTGGGCCACCGCCTGGCCAACGCCGTGCTCGCGGCGGCGCGCCCCGGCTGCGTCGACGCCGGCGACGTGTTCTTCGCCGCCTGCCTGCTGATCATCCTGGTGCTCTGGCTGGTCGTGGCGAGCGAGGCGCAGCGCCGGGGGATCGTCGGCGCGTGGGCGGTGGTCGCGGCGCTGGTCGTGATCGGCGCCGCGCTGCTGACGACGGCGGTCTATGTTGTAATTCTGTAGCGCCACAACACCATGAACGACATCTACAGCCCGCTGTACGCGCTGTCGGTGTGGAAGCCGCGCGCGGTGGTGTACCCGCCGTGGTACCTGGCCGGCTACAACTACCCGCAGTTCGAGACGGAGACCAAGCGCGGCGTGCTGACGGAGGGCTACAACGCGCTCAGCGTGACGGTCCACGGCTACAACCGCGACCTGGAGAAGCTCGAGGACCACCGCGCCGAGGTGGAGACGCAGCTGCAGGCCATGGTGGACAAGGTCGCCGCGGACATGCGCGCCGAGCGCGTGGACCCCGCCGCGCCGCCGGCAAAGTACAAGCGCGCCTGCGTGCACGTCCGCAAGACGATCCGGCTGCGGCACAAGGCCGAGCGGAACATCGCCATCATCGAGAAGCAGTCCGCGAGCGTGGACCGCCGCGTCAGCCTCGTGGACGACATCCTGCAGCAGATGGACCTCGCGGAGCGCTCCGAGCACGTGCAGCACGTGCTCGCCGGCATGGCCGTGGGCATGTCCATGCAGCAGACGCTCGAGTACATCAAGGAGGAGGCGGAGAAGCTCGACGCCGAGCTGTACGACCCCGAGCTCGAGGAGGAGGTCAACGTGGCCGCGGAAACGCTCGCCGACGGCGAGGAGGTCGACGCGGGCGTCGACGCCGAGCTCACCGCGCTCCTCCGCGCGGCCATGGCCGGCCACTCGGTGGCGCAGGCGCAGCTGGCGCCCGAGCCCCCGCGCGGCGCGACGCTGGTCAGGGCGGGCTAAAATCTGTAATCAACCCTAAGGTACTCGTACACCGCCGCGCGCGCGAGCTGCTCGGCGTGGATAATATCGTGCCGCGTGGCGTTGTTGCGGGCCTGCATGCCGAGCTGGCCCTGCACCATGTCCGGCCCAAACGTGCGCGCGCGCAGCCCGTAGGCGCCCGTGAGCTCGGCGAGGCGCTGGTGCAGCAGGCCGGCGTCCTCGCCGTAGTCCCGCTGCGTGATCATCTCGTACAGGTCGGGCACCCGCTTGCGCGACGGCCGCGCGCAGTTCTTCATGTAGTCGTGCGCGCGCCGCATGGTGCCGTAGTACTCGTCGTTCTTGATCATCGACCGGGGCGTGTCGCGCGGCGACGGGTAGTACCCGGCGCCCATGATGTCGTACACAATGGTCAGGAAGTCCACCACGACCTCGTTGGCCGGGTCGTCCTGCCTGCGGTACGTGCTCTCGAGCACGGCCTTCTTGACGAGCTCCTCGTACGAGCCGGCCACCTGGATGACCGACGTCACCAGCGCCTTGGTCGTGCCGCCCTCGGGCAGCTTGTTGCGCAGCGTCGACAGGATGCCCGTGAGCGTGCCGCCGCCCCGGGTCACCTCCTCGGCGAGCGCCACGATGGAGTTGGACGCGCGCGTCGCGTGCTGCGAGGTCACCACGCGCATCGCGTTGCGGCGGTCCGGGTCCATCAGGTCCTTCCGCGGGTCGTACACGGTGAACTCGTACCCGGCGTCGGCCACCGCCTCCTGCGCCTCCGCCGGCAGCTGCTCCCGCCTCGCCTCCGCGGCCACCCGCCCGCCCATCGCCGCGACCAGCGCGGCCACCGAGTCGGCGTACGCGCGCCGCGCGGCCGCGCTGGCCGGGTCGCCGACGACGGTCTCCATGGCCCGGCGCACCTCGGTCAGCTCGTCGACGAAGAGGTCCGCGGCCGCCGCGCCGCCCTCGCCGGCAATCTCCGCCTCGAGGCGCGCCAGGTCGTCCGCGGTGATGGGGCCGCTGCCGAGCCGGTCGACGACCGCGCGGGCGCCGTCGGTGCTGCCCGTGGGCAGCGCGTTGAGGATGAAGCCGCCCGTGGCCATCGTTGAGTGCGCGCGCGCGCGCCTTACAGCCGCAGCCTTCGCCGCTTGGACGGCAGGGCGACGGGCGCGGGCAGGCAGGGCGGGCGGGGCGCGCGCCCGGCGCCGGCGAGCGCCTCGGCGAAGCGGGCCGACACCGCCATGATCTCGTTCATGCCCATCTTGACCAGCGACGAGTGCATGCCGAGGAGCGCAAACGTCTGCGGCGCGGGCATCAGGCAGCGCAGCTTGGCGCTGAACTCGATCACCGTGACGCCGTTGACCTTGTAGCCCTGCGACTGGTAGCCCAGCACGCCGCAGACGACCTGGGCCACCGGCAGGCGCTTGAGCAGCGGCGCGAGCACGAGCGCGAGCTCGGTGGTGCGCTCCAGGTCCTCCGGCGCGAGCCGCGTCTCCTTGACGAGCTTGGCGATGCTCGGGCCCTCCTTGCGGATGTCCCTCCTGCCCGCGGGGGCGTCAGCGGCACGGGCGCGCCGCCTCACTTTGCGGCCTTGGCCTCGGCGAGCGCGCGCTGCACGGCGGCGCGCATGCCCTCGGGCGCGAGCGTCCTGCCGAAGAGCCGGGCGTACACGGCCTGGATCTCGCGCCGCAGCGCGGCGCCGTCGACCTCGAGCGGGTCGGCGACGGCGCCGCGGCGCGAGGCGGCCAGGTCGGCCTGCTCCTCCTCGTCCGGGAGCACGGCCTGCTCCGTCAGCGCGAGCACGTCGCCCATGCGCATCCGGGAAATGGGGCAGCACTCGCAGCCGGCGAGCTCGACGGTGGGCTCGCCGCACCCGGGGCCGCACACGTGCACCTGCCGGCCGTCCCGTCTCCGGAAGATGAGCGGCTCGTGCTCGTCGGCCACCCAGTCCATGAGGTGTGAGCGCATATGAATCTTGGCCCCCGGCGATAAATGCGCGTCCTAGCCGCGCTGGTCGCGCTCCTGGCGCTGCTGTGCGCCGGCGTCGCCGCCACCACCGCCGTGCCGAGCAAGTCGCCCACGCGCAAGCCCTCGTCGCACGCGCCCACCACCGCGGGGCCCACGCTCAACCCCACCGGCAACCCCTCGGCCTCGCCGTCCGACGAGTACGAAAAGCAGGGCGGCGAATGCAACGAGCCCCACCTGCACTGGGCCCAGGTGCGCCCGCCCGCCCGCCCGGGCGCTGACTCCGCAGGGCGCGATGGCCGTCGTCGTCTTCGGGCTGGCCTGGGCCCTCGTGCCGACGTTTGCCATCGCCTGGTTCTCGTGCACCTACAAGCCCGACGACGCGCTCAGCGGGGCCAAGGAGACTGAGCGCCGCAACAAGCAGTTTGGCGACCGCGTGGGCGGCTGGATGCAGTCGCCGGCGTACGCCATTCTTTACTGCTTCCTGGGCGCCGTCTGCTTCGCGCTGTCGCTGGGCCTGGCGCTGCACCCGCGCGACGCCTTCCCCAACGAGCTCTGCGTCCCGGGCGCCGTCGTCGACCTGACCCTGGGGTCGTACTCCACGTACCTCGCGCGCTGGGTGCTAGGCCTCGCGCTCACCCAGTTCGCCGTCGGCTGCGTCATCTACATGTTCGTCATCGGCGGGCCCACGTTTAGCCAGCTCGTCGCCGAGGTCGTCCAGAAGATTTAGCGCGTCGTAATCGACCTTTGCGCCGTACGGGACGAGCACCAGCGCCGCCAGCGCGCAGAAGAGCGCCAGCGGCATGAGGTTGGTGTACTCGTCGTGGTTGATCGCGAGCGCCTGCGTCAGCGCGGTGGACACCGCAAAGCCCAGGCCGGAGAGCAGCGTGGACAGCGCGGTGAGGTCGGCCACCTTGTCGCCCGAGTCGACCATGAAGCGCGTGGTGAGCACCGAGCCCGCGAAGCCGGCCAGCACCGTCGGGAAGAAGACGAGCGCGTAGTCGTAGCCGAGCACCAGGCGCGACACCAGCACCAGCTGGCACAGCGAGGCCAGCGTCTGCGTCGCGGCCACGCGGCTGGCCAGGGCGGGCGCGTCGCTCCAGTACGTGCCTGCGTACACCGCCGCCAGCGAGGCGGCCGAGATGACGCCAAAGTCCGGGCCCTGGAACCCCAGCGCGTCCGAGCAGAAGAAGAAGACCGCGGTCGCCGCGCTCGGCAGCGCCGCCAGCACCAGCGTCAGCCCGACGTACGGGCCGGCGCGGCCCGTCGCCGTCTGCGGCTGCGGCATCTCGCAGCCCGCCCACGAGACGGCGACGTAGCACGCCAGGAAGACGAGCGCCTGCACCAGGTACACCACCTGCGCGCCCCAGGCCTGCGCGCGTCAGCCCGGGCGGCGGCGGCAACGCACCTGCAGCACCACGCCGCCCAGGAAGGAGCCCGCGACCTTGCCCGCGAGCTTGCTGCGCACGATGGGCGCGGACACGCCGCCGCGCTCCAGCACGGCGTAGTGCGCCGCGACGCACGTCTCGCTCAGCAGCATGCACAGCTCGGCCAGCGGCAGCGCGACCGCGAGCGTCGCGAAGGGCTCGGGGCTCGGCGCCAGGGCCGCGCGCGCGCGCGCGCTGAGCGTCAGCGCCAGCAGCAGCCACGTGGCGCCGCCCGCCGCCTGCGTCGCCCAGAGCGGGAGCACCTTGAGCCAGCGCAGGCAGACCCAGCCCAGGTTGATGACGCTGTCGGCGACGGCGATGCTCGCAATCGTGTACCCGAGGGCCTCGAGGTGGAACGTCACCGCCAGGCTGGAGAATTCGATCAGGGCGCCTTGCAGAAAGAAGATGAACATGTGTGAGCCACACATGTGCGACTCGCTCGCCGGCCTGGACCGGGTGCTCGGCGCGCTCGAGCGCGACTGCTTCTACCCCTTCAGCATCGCCTCGCTCGCGGACGCCGAGTACGGCGACGACGTGTACGTGGACAGGCTCTTCCCCGCGCTGTTTGCGAAACGGGCCGAGGTGCAGTTCCGGGTGAACATTGCCGCGCCGAGCCCGCGCTTCGTCCGCGGGCTGTGCGAGGTGATCCGCCGCGTGGACATGAACCAGGTGGCCGTGCTCCTGGCGCGCCTGTCCGCGTCCGAGCGCGCCGACGTCATGGACGCGCTTCGTTTCGGCACGTCCTTCGTGGTGCACGCCTGCCTCGGCGGCAGCTGCTCCGACGGGGCGGAGCGCACGTGCTTCAACGTGAGCCTGCTGCGGCAGAGGTGGACCTTCCTGCTCGGCTCGCTGCCCCGGAACAACTGCGCGCTGTCCGCCTTTCTCGCGCGCGACCGCGGCCGGGACGTGGCGCGGCACATCCTAAGCTTCCTGCGCCCTAGATAAACAGCGATGCGTTGGCTTCTGTTGCTTCTGCTGCTCGCCGCGGCGGCGCTGGCCGCAAAGAGAAAGGCGCGCCGCGCGCCGACGCACCGCGCCACCCACCGCCCCCAGGCGACCCCCGCGCCGTCCGTGGCGCCGCCGCCGAGCGGCGCGCCGCCGTCCGCGGCGCCGGTCGGGGCGCACACCGCCGCCGAGTACTTTTACTACGCGGAGCTGTACCAGGAGCGCGCCGACTTTCTGTACAAGTTCTTCCCGCACTCTGGCCCGAGCTTCTACAGCGCGCAGGCCGACGCCGCCAAGGCGCGCTTCTACGAGGCGCTGGGCGACGCCGAGCTGGCGAAGGAGTCCGCGACGGCGCAGCCCTCCGCGCAGCCCGGCGCGCTCGGCGCCGAGGAGGAGTACGAGGTGGTGGCGGCCGAGTACGAGATGGAAGGTTCTTAATCAAAGAGCGACGCGCGGAGCAGGTCGAGGCCGGACTTTTCCTTCACCGCGGCGAGCTCGGCGGCGATTTCCTCGCGGCGCCTGACGTCGTGCTTGCGCTGCGACTGGCACCACGAGGACGTGGGCTGCAGGAGGCACCAGGCGAGGTCGGCGGCGGGCATCTCGAGCGCGAAGCCGGCCTTGGTCTTGCTGCGCTTCGCGCCGGGCTCCACGGCGTACAGGTCGACGCTGAGCGGCGCCTCGCCCACGAGGACCTTGCGGCCAAAGGCGAGCTTGACCTCGAGCTTCTCGTCCTCCTTGCGCAGCGCGGTGACGCGCACAATCTTGGCGCGCGCGCACTCGTCGGCGCGGAGCTCGACCCACTTCTTCAGGTACGCCTCGGCGGTGGCGCACACGGCGTCGCCGATGGTGACGGTCAGCGGCGGCAGCGCGAGGCTGCTCGGGCGCGCGGCGAGGTAGTCGCGCAGCCAGGCCAGCGCGAGCTTGGCGTCGAGCTGCGCGGGCAGCTTCTCGCCCTTGGTGTAGCCGGAGGACCGGCCGTGGCGCAGGATGTGCACGAGCGAGTGCTCGGCGCACGGCCCCGCGGCCGCGGCCTGCAGCTCGAGCTCGGCGCGCGTGCACTTTGGGTTGAAGAGCTCGACGTACGAGTCGCCCACGGCGCGGAACAGCTGCAGACGAGGGCTCTGCGCCCAGAGCTGCAGCGCCGCGTCGACGTACCGGGTCTCGTCGGCGCTGCGCAGGTACGCGGTTTGCGCGGCGCTCACACTCTTGCCGCGCCAGGCCTCGTCGTCCAGGCAGAGGGTCATGCTCGCCATCGCGCACGCGCTGGCGCAGCAGGCGGTGGGCGCGGACGAGGGCGGGCGGGACGCGGAGGCGCAGGCGCTGTACGGGGAGACGCTCGACGCGTTTGTGGCGGCTCTGGCCGAGGCGGAAACGCCCGAGCTCCGCGCGGTCATCCAGCAGAAGATCCGCGCCTACCTGGCGCGCGCCGAGCAGCTCGCCGCCAGGCTGTCCTTCGCCGACATCGGCGGCCACGCGGCCACCAAGGAGCTGCTGCTGGACACGCTGGTGCTGCAGCGCCGCCAGCCGCTGCTCTTCCTGGGCGGCACGTGGTCGGCGGTGCTGCTGTACGGCCCCCCGGGAACGGGCAAGACCAAGCTGGCCGAGGCCGCGGCCTCGGAGGCGCGCCTGCCGTTCCAGAGCTTCACCGCGGGCAACGTGACGAACATGTACCTGGGCGAGTCGGAGAAGGCGCTCAAGCGCCTGTTCAGCGAGGCCATCGCCGCCGTGCCGTGCGTGCTCTTCATCGACGAGGTGGACGCCCTGGGCCGCGCGCGCGCGGCCACCGACGACGAGAGCTCCACGCGCATCAAGATGGAGCTGTGCACGCAGATGGACCGCGCCAAGGCCGCGGGGCTCTTCGTGCTCGGCGCCACGAACCGGCCGTGGGACCTCGACCCCGCGCTGCTGCGCCGCTTCCACCGCCACGAGTACATCGGCCTCCCCGACGCGGCGGCGCGCGAGGCCATCCTGCGCGCGCGCGCGGCCCGCCTCGTGCACGCGCTCTCGGACGCCGACTTCGCGGCCCTCGCCGCCGACGCCGAGGGCGCCTCCGGCCAGGAGGTCTGCGACATGGTCATCGAGGCCTCGGCGCAGGTGCTGCGCAAGGCCAAGGCCGCGCGCTACTTCCAGCGCGACGCCGACGGCCTGCTGCGCGCGCTCGCCGACCGCGGCTGCGAGTCCTGCGCCGACGTCGAGGGCGCCATCTGCGGCGAGTGCAACGCCATGCGCGCGCGCCTGGCCGGCGTCACCGACCACGTCTCGCCCGAGCCGCTGACGCTGGCCGACTTCAGGCCGCCCAAGCGCGCCACCGTGGGCGTGGAGCTGTACGGCGACTGGGCGAAGGCGCGGTAGCTCGCGCGCGCCACGGCGAGACCGCGCCCGCTCGCCAACGACAGGCCGCGAGCCGCCGGAACCCGCCGGACCTCTACTCGCCGCGGCAGGGGCGAGCCGCCCGGCAGAGCGCCGCGGCAGAGTCGGCCGAGAAGGAGTCGGTGAGTAAGCAAGCCGAAACGCGGGGTCACACCTCATGGAGCTCGTCGAGCGCTGGGGCGCGCAGGCGAGCGTGCGCTACGTGGACACCTTGCGCGGCACGGTGGCGGTGCGCCACCCCGAGAACAGGGACTACGATCACGTGGCCGTGACGTCGGTGCGCGGCGGCCAGACGTGGATGATGCTGCCGGGCTTTGGCAGCCGCGCGGACTCGAGGTACCTGTACTCGCCGGGCGGCCTGGTGCTCGAGCACGGGGAGGCGGGCCTGCGCAAGGTCGAGGCGCCCGCCGGCGATCTGTTTTGCGCGGCGGTCGGCGCCAGGTACTCCGGGGCCGCGGTGGCGTACACGTACAAGGCCGTGTACCTGGTCGCCGAGCACAAGGTCATGCGCTGGGACCTGGAGCGGCACGAGCTCAAGGAGTTCCGCCCCGAGCTCGCGCACGGCTCGTGGAGCGTCGCCTCGAGCGGCGAGCTGCTCTGGCACTCGCGCTGCCCGGGCCCGCGCGACGGCACCTACCACCGGCTGTGCGCCGACGACGCCACCTGGGTGCCGTACGGCGTGGACACCCTGCCGTACCGGCACTGCGTCTTCTTCAGCGGGGACACGCTGGTGCGCCTCGCCGCCGAGTTCACGCTGGTGCAGTGCCGGCCGCCGTACTACCTGCGCGCCAAGATGGACACGGTGCAGCTCTTCCACGTGGACGCCAAGGGCTCGTTCGCCGAGTACGTCGCGGCCTCGGGCCAGCCGCTCGCGCTCGACGACCTGCACTACATGGAGGACACGCCCCTCGTCGGCGTGATGCTGTGCAGCTCGGGCGGCGGCGGCGCCCCGCCGCGCAAGCTCAAGCGCCCCGCCGACGCCCACAAGCGCGACGACGAGGCCCACAAGCGCGACGACGAGGCCCACAAGCGCGACGACGAGGCCCACAAGTGCGACGACGAGGCCGTCATCGACACGGCGAAGCGCGCCAGAGACGGTGAGTAAAAAGCCTGTGCCTCGTTTCACACGCATGGCGCTGCGCCTGCCGTCCGAGCTGCTGCACTACGTGTCGCGGTTCGCGCTGCGCGAGGCGCTGTGCCTGGCGCGGTCGTGCACGCGGCTGTGGGGCGCGAACGAGCGGAACCGCGCGCTGTTCCGCGACGCGCTGCGCCGGTGCGGCGCGTCGCGGGTCTGGGCGCGGTACGCCTGGGCGGGCGCGCCAGAGTGCGTGCTGCACGGGCACTTTGCGGGCTTTGTCGCCGCGGCAGGCAGCCTGGTCGTGCGCACCAGGGAGAACTTCTTCCTGCTGTACCAGCGCGACGCCGCGGCGAGGTGGGTCATCCGGTCGGTGCGCGGCATCGCGGCCCAGGGCATCGGGAAGCTGTCGCCCGACGGCAGCCTGTTCCTCGCGGCGATCCGCGACTCTTCGTGCCTCGCCTACACGCTGGACAAGGGCAGCTTCGAGCTCTCCGACGTTGACTGCGGGTCCTGGAGCAGCTACAACCCCCTGGCGGGGAGGGTCGTCGGCGTGCGGCCCAAGAGCGACAAGCTGTCCTCGCTCGACCTGCGCACCGGCGCGGAGACGACGAGCACGTTCAACGTGCGGTGGTTCTCGCAGGCAACCGAACACGTGCACGTCAGCAAGGTGAACGACATGCAGGTCGTCATGCGCCACGACGGCACGGAACTGTTCAGCCTGCCCAACTGGCGCAGCCTGCGCGTCGCCGGGCCCTACGCCGTCACTCTACGCGCCACGGTGCGCGAGCTTCCGGTGGCGTCCGTGTTTGACACCAGGACGGGCGCCTGGCGCGACGTGGCGCTCGATATCCCCGCGCACTTATCGTGCCCCTCGCACGCCGTCTCGGAGTCCCACATCGCCTACATTGTCGACGCGTGGCTCCACGTGTGCCGCCTGAGCGACGGCCGCTGCGTGCACACGCAGCGCGTTCGCTCCGGGGCCGGCACGCTCTTCTTCGCCGACGGCACGCTCTTCATGGACACGCGCGGCAACCCGGGCGGGGACTCGAACGCCCTGTGGGCGATCCGAATTGAGTAAACAAGCCGCACGAACACTCATGGAAGCAGTCGTGCGCCCGCTGGAGCGGTGTGGTGGCGGCAGCCGCGAGGCGGCGCTGTACGACGCGTTCCCCGGCGCGAAGCGTGCGCTCGAGACGCACGCGTGCGACCCGAGCTGCACCAGCGACCGGTTCTACACGCGCGTCGCGCTGATGCTGCCGCCGCACGTGGGCGATACCGCGCTGCTCTGCGCCGGCATGGACCTCATGCTGCAGTGGGCCGCCTTCCCCACACACGCGCGCTCGCTGCCGCGCTGCGCCCTGGCCGACCTGGACACGGCCTGCCGCAGCCTGAAGCACGCCGGACCGCACGCCGGACCGCACGCCGACGTGCTCGAGCGCTACGCCAGGCTCACCGGCCGCGCCGCGCCCGAGGACGACGCGGCCCAGCGCGACGCCGAGCGCAGGCAGTTCAACGCCGCCCGCTGCCGGCCGCAGGGGAAGGGGTTTGCGTAAAAGGCCGGTGCTCGTTTCACACGCAATGTTGCTGCCGCGCGAGCTGCTGATGCTGGTTGCGTCGTTCGGCGCGCGCGCGGCGGTGCGGCTCGCGAGGACGTGCCGCGCGGCGTGGGAGACGCACGGGAGCAACCCGGCGCTGTGGTGGCTGGCGCTGAGCGTGAAGCACGCCGAGAAGTGGCGCAGCCTGTTCACGAGCGGGCGGCCGCGGCCCGGCGTGCCTGCGCTGGTGTATGACACACCGTTCACCAAGGTACTGCACGCCGGCAGGGACTCGCTCCTCGTGCATAGCTGGTCGGGCACGCACATGATTCTTCGGCGCAAGAGCGAGTGGAGGAAGCTGTTCATTCCCAGCAACGCGATGATCGAGCACCACGCCGTGTCGCCTGACGGCAAGTGGATTTGCCATAGCGGCGGCGAGACGACGTGCGTGTACAAGGTCCGCGGGGACAAGCTTCACGTCGCGCTCCGCGTGGAGCGCGAGCTCATCGCCGAGTGCGCGGGCATGACGAACACCACGATCGTCGGGCGCGGCAAGAACGACCGGTTCTACTGGCACAACTTCGCCGAGGGGACCAGCGGCGCGGTGCCCGAGCCGGCCACGGGCGGCCGCTGGTGGTCGCGGCGGCTGGTGGCCATGTCCGAGGACGTGCTCGTGTTCGGCATCCGCGAGAAACTGCGCGTGCAGGACTATGGCGGCAAGAAGCTCGCCGCCGTGGCCCGTCCCGAGCGCACGTGCGCGCACGGCCGGCACGTGTACATGCTGTACAAGGACGCGCGCCGCGCCGGCCGCAGCCCGTTGCACACGGTGTACACCCTGCGGCTGGTGTGCCTCGACGCGCGCACGGGCGCGAAGACTGAGCGGCGCGTGCACGACGTGGAGATATACCTGGAATCGATGGGCGACCTCGGCGTGTGCGCGTCGCGGCGCTTCGTGGCGGTGAACGCGCAGGCCTCCGTCCTCGTGCTGCGGGCGGCGTCGCTCGAGCTGCTGCACACGCTCGCCGACACGTGGGCGCAGCCCGTGGCGCTCGCCGACGCCACGCTCTTCTTCTCGCGCAACGGCGGGGTGTGGGCGGTGGACTTGGAGTAAACACACACACATGCTCCGCGTCCTCCTCCTTGCCGCGCTGGGGCGCGCGGGCTCGATGGACGTGGTGGTGGCGCACCACCACTCCGCGGCGCTGGGCCTGCTCGCGAACACGACGGTGCTGCGCGGGAGCCCGCCGCGCTGGATCGTGTACAACAAGGGGAGCGACGCGAGCTTTGACTGGGTGCGCGCGCTGCCGCACAGCGCGGTCGAGGTGCGCGGGCTGCCCAACGTGGGCCGCGAGGGCCACACGTACCTGTGGCACATCGTGCACAGGTACGACGCGCTGGCCGACCACACGCTGTTCACACAGGAGGCGCTGCACCCGGACGTGAACGCGGACGCGGCGCTGCGGCTGGAGCGGCTGTTCGGCGCGGACACCGACTTCCTGTCGCTCGGGCTGGAGCACGTGTGCGAGGTGGACAACGCGACGGCGGCGGGGTGCCACGAGCGCGGGAACCCGCACATCAAGTCGGTGCTGGAGTGGGCGACGGGGGAGCCCGCGCCGCGGCGCTTTGCCTTCGCGGCGTCGGCGACCTTTGTCGCCAGCAGGGAGTGCATCCGGTGCCGGCCGAGGGAGACGTACGCCAAGCTGCTGGAGCTCGTCTCGGCGCAGGAAGGCCACGCGGTGTTCAGGCTGCCGCCGTACCGCCTGGGCGGCGCGCACATGCTCCCCGAGCCGCTGCCGCTGGGCGCGGACGCGCGGCACCCGCCCGTGCGCGTCTGGACGGCCGCCGACCCGTACTTTGGGCACCTGCTCGAGCGGCTGTGGGCGCCGCTGCTGGCGTGCACGACGGAGCGCGCGGCCGAGCCCGCCGACCGCGCGCTGGACGCGCACCTGAAACGAAGGTTCGACGCGCGGCTCCTGCGGGTGCTGCACTGTCGTTCCGGGGCGCACACACGATGAGCCCGGAGCGCCTCGGCCCGGCGGGCACGGCGCACCACGCGGCGGCGGGCCGCGTGCTCGTGCGCCACGACGCGCGGGGGGAGACGGGCCTGGAGGTGCACCGCTGGGACCACCCCGTGTTCGAGGCGGGCGTGCGCGGCACGGACGGCGTGCAGCTGCCCGCCGACGCGCCGTGCGAGGCGGCGGCGGTGCGGCTGAGCCCGGGCGGCAAGTGGGCGGTGAGCGCGAGCCCGCGGCGCGCGGTCATCGCGCACATGCTGCACCCGCGGGGCTGGCGCGCGCTGCCGTACGAGCAGGCGGACTTTTGCACCGACGCGCTGGGCGCGGGCGTGAAGGACGGGCAGCTGGTGTACTTTAACACGGAGACGCTGACGTGCAAGCCCGTGCCCGGGGCCAAGCCGGTGCTGCGGCTGCACGCGGGGCCCCACTTTGTGGCGGCGGTGCACGAGGACGGCGCGTTCAAGGTCTGGTCGCTGCAGGGCAAGCTGCTGCACGAGGAGCGCAACGTGTACGACCTGATCGGCGTCTCCGGGGACGCGGTGCAGTTCGTGCGCGGGTGCTGGGAGCCGCGGCTGTGCACGCTCGGCATGGCGAAGAAGAAGGTGCGCGTGCACGACCCGGCGCTCGGCGCCTACCTGGACCTGCCGCTCGCCGCCAGCAAGACGCACCTGGCCGTGGCGCTCGAAAAAGAGGTGCGCGTGTACGAGCTGTCGCGCGACCGCCAGGTGGGCGCGTGGCCGGCGACGGAGGCCGACGGGCTGGTGCTCGACGCCGGCTTCCTCGTAGTGCGCACGCGCCGCCGGCTGTTCCGCGTAAAGATTCCGTGAGTCACACCAATGTCGGCCCTCTATTGCGCCAAAGAGCCCGTGCAGGCCGTGGACGTCGTCGACGACACGTGCGTGACCGCGCACGGCTCGTCGGTGGACTGGAACAACGGCGAGCAGTCCACCGAGGGCAGCCAGTTCGTCATGACGAGCGAGCAGGACTACCTGGCGGTGCTGAGCGGCTTGGGGCTGGACATCGTGGACATGCGCGACGGCGAGAGCACGCCCGTGCGCGCGCGCGAGTTCGGGCTCTTTGCGTACTGCGGCGAGCGCCTCGTCGTGGGGCTGCGCGACGGCGAGGTGTACCAGCTGCACTACGTGGACCACGGAGGCAAGGTGCACAGGCCGTGGGAGCACTCGGAGCACCTCGCGTGCGCGGCGGGCGTCGTGTGCCTGGGCGACACGCTCGTGTCGGTGCTCGGCGAGTCCGAGGTGGCCGTGTGGTCTGCGCGCGACGAGCCCGCGCTGCGCGACGGCACGCCGTTCGTGGTCAGAGGCGACGTGGCGCGGCCGGTGGCCAAGCTGCTCGGCGCGTGGGCGTGCGCGGACGGCGGCACGCTGGTGCACTTTGCCGACCCGGAGGGCGCGTCGTACTCGGTGGTGATCGCGCAGGGGACCGCGGCCAAGCCGCGCAAGCTCAAACAGCCCGACAACGCGCTCGACGTGCAGCACCCCGACCTGCCGAACCTGGTCGTCACGGCGACGGCGAAGCGCATCAGCGTGGTGGAGCGCGCGACGGGGCGGGTGCTGTGCAGCCGCGACACGGCCGAGGAGGTGGGCGCGGTGCGCCTGAAGCGCGCGGAGCTGTACTACGCGGAGGGGTGCGCGGTGAAGCGCATGCAGTTCTTCGTGGAGTAGCGCGGTGCGGGGTTGGCGCGAGCTCGTAACGGCCGTTTACTCAGCGCCACACGGCGGAATGGACGGGGGCAGCCGCGGCGCCTCGGCGCGCGAGTTCGCCGAGCTCGTGGGGCGCACCAGCGCGGCGCGCGTGGCGGAGCAGCGCAGGCAGGAGGTCAAGCGCGCGCGCGCGGGGCGCGTGCACCTCGCGCGCGACCTGGCGGGGCTGGCTGCCGCGGCGAGTGTCTTTTCGCGCGGGCGGCTGACGCGCCGCGCCAGCTGGAGGTGCGCGGGCTGTCGTGGGAGGGCCTGGTGGCCGACGTGGAGCGCCGGTACGCGGAGGGGAGCCTGCACGACGAGGAGGGCGACGTGCTCGCGGCGACCTACCCCTGGCTGGCGTACACGGTGCACCTGGACATGGGCTCGTTCGACTACGTCGACATGGTGGACGGGCCCGCGAGCGCGCCCGGCGACGTGCTGCCGCCGCGGGTCGGCATCGACGCGGTGATCCAGATGGTGCACGCGCGCTGGGAGTCAACAGAAGGTTAAAACGTGGTTGCGCGTGTCCCGGTTGAGCAGCGGGGCGTTCTTGAACACCAGCTCGGCGCGCGCGCGCGTGCGGTCGACCACGGCGTGCACGATGAGCGCGGTCTGCCGGCAGGTCGCGGGCGCAAACTCGACCGCGTACTCGTCGCCGATGGCGCCGTGGTCCAGGCAGCGGATGTGCCGCGCGCGGCCCAGCGGCCGCTCGCCGCGGAAGACCACCCAGCACACGCCGTGGAGCACGCGCCGGTCCTCGACGCGGCAGCCCGCGGGGATGCCCACCGAGCCCCCGCGGTGCTCCAGCGCCGAGTGCGTGGCGACGTCGGGCGGCAGCAGGCCGTGGAAGGCCCGGAAGCCCTCGCCGTTGGCGAGCAGGATCTGGCGCTGCGCCGGCTCGCCCACCGAGGTCACGAGGCCCTCCGGGGTGGCGACGGGCGGCGCGGAGCACAGGGCGAACGAGCGCCGCTTGCGCGCAAAGGTCACGGCGGAGACCGCCTCGCCGTTCCAGGTGTACGCGCACCAGGAGGTGAGCCTGGCGCTCGGCAGGAAGGCGCACCAGTCGCGCCGGCCCTCGCGGAGGCAGGTGACCCAGTCCCCTGCCGCGATGGCCACCCAGGCCCCCGCCGCCGCCAGCGCGTCGATCGGCTCGCCCACCGTGTACACGTGCGACTCCACGTGCGTGTTCACGTTCAGCCGGCAGAGCGTCTCCCCCCTCGCAAAGTAGACGTGCTCGCCGCACACGGCGGCCACGCGGCCCGGGCACCGCTCCGGGAAGACGTGCCGGTAGGTGGACATTGTGTGACGCCCGCCCACCGCAACCCCACCACGCCAAACACCGCCGCATGTGCCTCCAGGAGCCTGTCTGTTTTTAAGGAGCCGTTCGGCCCGCCAGCAGGGGAAAATCACGCACACACGCGGCGCCGCCGCGGTCGCTCAGGCTGTTTTTCATTAAGCAAAATCCTCCGCGCTCCGACAGCCAGAAAGCGCCTTTTCGAGAGCCGACGCGCGCGGAGCGGAGTGTTAGGCCGGCGTTTGCGGCAGAGGCCGGCGTTAACCCGCCTAAGGAGCCGACTTGGCTCGCTGGGGCCCAGGAGCCGAGACGTCCAGAAGCTACCCGGTGCCCACCAGAGACGGGTGCCTTCTCCCTGCCTGCTTTGACTGCAAAAACATAACTGTTCCTGACAGGAACAGTTATGTTTTCACGCAGGAACGCGAGTGCTTTTGCAGCAAAAGCAAGCAGGGAGCAGGCACCCGTCTCTGGTGGGCACCGGGTAGCTTCTGGACGTCTCGGCTCCTGGGCCCCAGCCAGCCAAGTAGGCTCCTTCATCGGGTTAACGCCGGCCTCTGCCGCAAACGCCGGCCTAACACTCCGCTCCGCGCGCGTCGGCTCTCGAAAAGGCGCTTTCTGGCTGTCGGAGCGCGGAGGATTTTGCTTAATGAAAAACAGCCTGAGCGACCGCCGCGGCGACGCGCGTGTGCGTGATTTTCCCCTGCTGGCGCGCCTACTGGCTCCCGGGAAGCAGAGCGGATCCTGGGGGCGCGTGCTGCGCGAGGCGGCGGGCGGCGCGGCGGCGCTTGATGCACGGGCGGCACTGGGAGCGGAGCGGGACGGGCTCGCCGCCGCACGTTCTGCAGGCGTCGCGCGCGTGCGAGGTGTAAAAGTGGGCCGCGCGGTGCTTCTGCAGGCAGGGGCCGCAGACGCGCGTCGTCCCGGCGTGCTGCGCGCGGCAGACAGGGCAGACGCGCGGCGGGGCGCGCTTCTTGGTGCACGCGGCGCACCGCTGCGTCTTCGCAGTGTGCCAGCTGACGCAGTCGCGGCAGAAGTGCACGCTCGGGGCGCAGCCGTCGCAGAGCACGCCCGAGGCGCCGGAGGGCTTTGCGGCGCACCAGAGGCAGGCGGCGGAGGGCGACATTGCGCGGAAAGTGTGTGGTGCCGTCGCCTCTTCCCGCGGACGCCCTGCGCAACCAGGCAGGCGCCGCTCGCGGGCGAGTGTGGTTGCAGCAGGGTGTTACGACAACGCGTTCCGCTTCTTGCCGTTCAACGCCTTGCTGCAGTCCAGGCAGTACATCTGCCCCGGCACGGGGGGCGCCGGGCAGCGGTAGCACATGTTCGCCTCGGCGCGCCGCAGCTTGTGGCGCACGTACTTGACGTGCCGCTTGATCCGCAGCTGCTCGGCGCACGACTGGCAGAGCGACTTCTTGTTGTTCTCGGCGGGCGCCCGGCGGCACGACGTGCACATGCGCACGGGCGCGCACGGGCGCGCGTGCTGCAGCGCGCACGGGCACGCGTGCAGCAGCGCGCCCGGGCGCGCGCTGCCGCACTGCGCGCAGCGGCGCACGGAGGCCGCGCACGCGGTGCACACGTACTCGGCGGGGGCTCCGCACCAGACGCAGGGCATGGAAAATGTGAGCTTACACCTCCGCTCTACGCCTCCGCCTATACACACCCTGCACGTGCCTGCACGCCAGGCACGCCGAGTAGCCTTCGTCGGGCCGCTTGGTGTAGCACCGGACGCACATGCCCGCGGCGCGCCGCGCGCGCCTGTACTTGGCGCCGTACGCGTTTTGCATAAGGCGGCACGCGGCGCACCGCACCGAGCCGCCGGCCGGCGGCGCGTCGCCGCAGCGGCGGCACATCCCCAGGCCGGTGCGCCGCGCCCTGCGCATCCTGTCGCGCGTGCTGGCGGCGGCCCGGCAGCCGTCGCACGCCTTGCTGTCCCCGCGGTGCCACGAGCGGCACCGCGGGCACAACTTTGTGCAGCGCGCGCACTCGGCGCAGAGCAGCCCGGCGTCGGCGGGCCGCGCCTCGCACCACTGGCAGGCGAGGTGCGGGGACATGGGTTACACCGTTGTGAGCGCCGCGATGACTGCGGGCTCCTTGACGCTGACGCTGCCCACGGTGGCGCAGAGCGAGACGCCGTCGAACTGGCCGTCGGCGAGCGCGCCGTGGGCGATGAGCGCGGCCAGCGCGGCGGGCATGGCGCCCTGGCTGGCGACGGGGACGATGTACGCGAAGCGCGCCCCGGGCGCGTACGTCTCAATCGTGAGCATCAGCTCGCGGAAGCGCACGTGGGCGAGCATCTGGTCGATGGTCATCACGGCGCCGCCAAAGTTCTTGACGCGCAGCGGCCAGGCGCGGCAGGGGTGCGGCCCGCGCACCGCGGCCACCGCGCCGGCCTCCAAAACGAAGCCGAACACCAGCCCCGCGGCGACGCACGTGCTCAGGATGGCCGGCAGCTCGGCCTCCATGCCGCCCTCGAGCGCCGCGCAGGCCATCTTGCCGTAGGGCATCAGCGCCAGCCGCCGCAGGAAGAGCAGCGTCGGGTGCGACATTGTGCCGCAGCGGGGTGTCAAGCCGGTTTACTCCCGCTAAACAGCCTCGCCTCCTCCGCCACCCTGGCGCGCAGCCCCGCCGCGTCCAGCGGCGGCTCGGGCGGCGGCTCGGGCGGCGGCTCGAGCGGGCCGAGCGACGCGCTGGCCGCCTCGAGGCCCGGGTCGTGGCGGAAGACGCCGGCCAGCGCCTGCACGGCCCGCTCGCGCTCCTTCTGCTGCCGCGTCGGCTCGGCGCGGCCCCCGAGTTCCGCGCGCATGCAGTCCAGGCCGTAGTGCTGCCGCGTGAGCATGGCCGCGTCCTCGGGCCGGAGGGTGAGCTTCTTCTTGTGCATGGTTGTGTGCGGGCTCCTGCGGCACAATGCAGTCGTGCGGGCGCTGCCGCGCCCGCGCGGTGCGCCGCTGCATCCGCTGCCTGGCGCACTTCTGCTCGCAGACGTGCCTGGCCGCGTCGTACGCCGACGGCAGTCACGTAGGGTGCTCGGCGGAGCAGCGCGCGACCGCGCTGCTCGCGACGCGCACGGTGGTCAGCGACGCGTCGATGCTCGCGCTGCTCGGGGAGGCCCAGGCCTGCGTCAACCTCGGCCACCCCAAGGCCGCGAGGCAGCTCATCGACGCGGGCCTGGTGGTCACCGAGGTCTGGGCCGGCGCGGCGAGCCCGCACCACGGCCGGTTTTGCCTGCTGGCGAGCGAGATGAGCATGCAGAACCACGACCCGGCCGCGGGCAAGAGGTACGCCGAGCGCGCGCTGGCGAGCTACGCGCTCGCCGCGCCCCTGCGGGAGGCGTGCGTGGGCAGGGCGCTGGTCTGCCTGGCCTCTGCCGAGCTGGTGCAGTGGAACCTGGTCGAGGCGGCGCGGGCCTACCAGCACGCGGCGCGCATCGTGTCCGCCGACGTGGACTTCCTGGCGCAGCGCGCGCTGCTGGCGGCGATGCTGCACAGCGCGCGGGGCGCCTTTGCAAAGTCCGTCGCGGCGGCGCTGGAGGCCGCCGAGCTGTTCGCGGCCTCCGGCGCGCTCGACTCGGACGAGGAGGCGGAGGCGCTGTACCTGGCCGGCAGGTGCCTGGTGCACCTGGGGCGGCGCGAGGAGGCCGTGGGCGTGCTCGAGCGCGCGCTCGCCTTCCAGCTCGCGTTCACCGCCGTCGAGCGGCCGCAGGTGGGCATGATCCGCGAGGCCCTCGGGGCCGCGCGGGGCAAGGGGGGCTAGGCGACGAGCTTAAACACCGTCTCCTCGCCCGCCGTGGGGCTCCACCGCCCCACCACCTTGACGACCTGGCCCTTCTTCGCGCCAATGTAGCGCGCCTGGCGCTCCGAGGCGGCGAGGCGCGGGAAGCCGTCCTTGGGGCCGTGCCTGGCGTACTCGGCCGGGTCGGCGACGACGACGTGCGGGTAGTAGCGCGGGTGGTTGGTGACGTCGACCTGGAGCTCGGCGACGGTGAACAGCTCGACGCCGAGCGCGGCCGCGGCCTTGCAGGCCGCCGCCTTGGCGTCCTCCTCGAGAACGAGCAGCCCGGCGCCTGCGCGCGTCAGCGCGCGCCGGCGGCGGCTCACCGTGCTCGGCGAAGAAGGCCTTGACCTCGTTGACGCCGGCCTTGGGCTCGCTGCCGACCCAGAGCGCGTGCGCGGTGCGCCGGTGGACGCACTGGAAGGGCGGCGGGCCGTCGCTGCACTCGTAGCCGCGGTCCCGGAGCATCTTGCGCGCGAGCCGGAGCGCGCGCTGCATCACCGGCGGCGGCGCGCGATGGAGCGGCGCGTGCGCTCGGGGAGCGTGGCGAGCAGGACGTTGAGTGTGGCGTGCCTGGCCTGCAGCACGCCGGCCAGCTTCAGCGACAGGTCGGCGTCGTCCTCCACGAGCCCCAGCGCGGCGGCGAGCGCCGAGCAGAAGGCGGCGAGCGAGACGCCCTCGCCCGGGCCGCGCGCGTTGAGCAGCGCCAGGCCGTACACGGCCGCGCGCGCGTCGCCGGGGTTCTTGGACCAGAGGTCCAGGCGGTACTGGCGGAGCAGCTCTGCCTCCATTGATCCGCGGCCGGGCTAGTTTAGGAACGGCGACGCGAGCGCCTCCTGCGCGGTCAGGCGCACCCTGGCGTTGTAGAGTGTGGTCTGGTCGAATAGCACGTGCGCCGCCGCGGGCCACGCGGGCGGCAGCACGGACCGCCGCGACTGGCCGCCGCTGACCCAGGGCCCCCAGGCCGGCAGCTTGGTGCACCCGGGCATGCTGTGCTCGGTGGGCATGCCGAGCTGCGCGAAGACGCAGTTGGCGATGGGCTTGTCGCCCATGCCGCGCGCGAGCCGCTTGCCGGTGGCCACCTCGGCGAGCACGAGGCCTGGCGCCGCGTCAGTGCCTCGCGCGCGGCGCCGACGCACCTGCGGCCCACACGTCGGCGCTGGGCGCGGCGAGCGGCTCGCCCAGCAGCAGCTCGGGCGCGCGGTACAGCGGCGCGGAGACCGGCCCCGGGGTGCGCGCGGCGCGGCACGAGCCAAAGTCGCCCAGCACCAGCCTGCCGCGCACGACCAGCAGGTTGGCGGGCTTGACGTCCGCGTGCACAAAGCCGCGCTCGTGCACGTGCGCGAGGGCCTGGAAGAGGCCGCGCACCCAGCCCCGGGCGAGGGCGTCGGGCGGCAGCGGCAGGCCGGCGCGCTCGAGCGTGCCCTCGGCCCACTCGAGCACGAGGTCCACGCCCGCGGGCGTCACGTGCACGTCGAGCAGCCGGTTGACCGACGGGTGCGCCAGGCGGAGCAGCGCCTCGACCTCGGCGCGCGCGCCGCCGTAGCCGCCGGCCAGGCGCTTGACCGCGGCGTGCTGGCCGGTGCGCTTGTGGAAGCCGGCGAACAGCACGCAGGACCTGCCCCTGGCGCGCGCGCGCGGGTCGAGGACCCAGGTGACCGCGGCGATGTCCTCCTGCATGCAAGTGTGTGCGTTACGCAAGCAGCCCCTCTACCCCCTGCTCCGCGCGCCGCATGACCTCGTCGCTGACGTCCTCCGGCCCGATGCGCAGCGCCACGAAGGTCTGCCGGCGCGTTGGTCCGGCGGCGGGAAGGGGCGCACGTGCGTGGCGGACAGGCCCCGCGCCAGGGCGCCGACGTGCGCGCGGCAGAGCGGCACCACGAAGACGCCGTCGTCGAGCTGGGCGGCGGTGGCCACGAGCTGGCTGGCCTGGCACACGCCGAGCGTGTACGCCTGCCGGCGTCAGTCTGCGCGGGCGGCGGGACGCACGGCGCAGTTGCGCGCGTCGTGCGGCTCAAAGTCCGTGCCGCGCGCGCGCCGGGCCAGCAGCCGGATCCACGAGCCCTTGCGCAGGTGCTTGAGCGTGCTGCCGTCCACTTTCGCGGCGCGCAGCTGCGTGCGGTCGGCGCGCTCACACACCGCCTCCATTGTTGATCCATGTCCCCCGCGCGTGAGCTACCTCCGGCGCTGGCGGCCGCGCTGCAGCTGGCCGCGGAGTCGGCGCAGACCGCGCTCGCCGGCGGCCAGGTGCTGGCGGCCGCGCTGCAGCTGGCCGCGGAGTCGGCGCAGACCGCGCTCGCCGTCGGCCAGGAGCTGTGGCGGCAGATGGACGCGGGCGACGTGCGCGCGGCCGGCGGCGAGCTCTGGCAGCGCGGCAACTGGACGCTCGCCGCCGGCCTGGCGCGGCGCTACGCCCCGCTGGGCGCGCTGGCCTGCCTCGCGCTCGCGGTGATGCTCACGCTCGTGTTTGACATCCTCGAGCCGCTGCTCAAGCTCGCCGCCGGCCTCGCGGTCATCGTGTTCGAGCTCGGCGCGCTGCTCGCGGTGGAGGGCAGGGCGCTCTTAAAGGCCGTGGCAACCAGCCCCGTGCTCGTCTCCCTCACGCTCCTCGGGCTCTGGAGCTGGCTGAAGTAGCAGTAACCTCGCCGCCGCCAAAATCTCCCCCGCCTGCCGCTCGAGCCCGTCGAGCACGGCCCCCAGGTTCTCGTGCATGCACCGCCGCACGAACCCGTCAGAGTCCTCGTAGGCGGCAGCGGCGCACGCGCGGGCCACCATGCCGTCCGTGTCCGCCCGGATCGCCTCCGCCGCCGCGCGCACCTCTCCGCGCGCGGTCGCGGCCACCCCGGCGTAGTCGCGCGCGCGCGCCAGCGCGGAAAGCTTGGCGACGCGCGCGGAGAGGCTCGCCTCGTGCACCCGCAGCTCCGCCGCGAGCGCCTCGCGCAGCGCCGCCATCGTTTGTGCGGCAAGGAGCCACCCTGTTACGACCCCTACGCGTCGGGCGCGGGCAGCGCGCGCTCCTCGGCCTCGCACAGCGCTTCGTCGCGCGCCAGCTGCTGCATGCCGACCAGCGTCGCGTGCAGCCTGTAAAACCCGGCGGCGACCTTGTCCAGGATGCCGAGCATGCTGCGCACGAGGTCCGCCGTGTCGCCGGCGTGCTCCGCGACCCCCAGCGCCGCGCACGCGCGCGCCGCCGCGGCCTCCGTGTCCGCGCCCGCCGCCTCCAGCGCCGTGCGCGCCAGCTCCGTCTTGGCGAGCAGCGCCTCGCGGTTCTCCCACGCGCCGCCCTGCACCACCAGCGCCCTCGTCTCCGTCGTCAGCCTCTCCAGGCGGCGCGTGTGCTCGCCCATCTCCGCCGCGAAGGCGTCCGAGAGCAGCAGCGGCGCCATCGCGCGTTTGCCGAAGGAGCCGCTCTGTTTTTCGGGAGCCAGTCGGCCCGCCAGCAGGGGAAAATCACGCACACACGCGGCGCCGCGGCGGTCGCTCAGGCTGTTTTCAGTTAAGCAAAATCCTCCGCGCTCCGACAGCCAGAAAGCGCCTTTTCGAGAGCCGACGCGCGCGGAGCGGAGTGTTAGGCCGGCGTTTGCGGCAAAGGCCGGCGTTAACCCGATGAAGGAGCCGACTTGGCTGGCTGGGGCCCAGGAGCCGGGACGTCCAGAAGCTACCCGGTGCCCACCAGAGACGGGTGCCTTCTCCCTGCCTCCTTTTGCTGCAAAAGCACTCGCGTTCCTGCGTGAAAACATAACTGTTCCTGTCAGGAACAGCTATGTTTTTGCAGTCAAAGCAGGCAGGGAGCAGGCACCCGTCTCTGGTGGGCACCGGGTAGCTTCTGGACGTCACGGCTCCTGGGCCCCAGCCAGCCAAGTCGGCTCCTTCATCGGGTTAACGCCGGCCTCTGCCGCAAACGCCGGCCTAACACTCCGCTCCGCGCGCGTCGGCTCTCGAAAAGGCGCTTTCTGGCTGTCGGAGCGCGGAGGATTTTGCTTAACTGAAAACAGCCTGAGCGACCGCGGCGGCGCCGCGTGTGTGCGTGATTTTCCCCTGCTGGCGGGACGAACGGCTCCTTAAAAACAGACAGGCTCCTGGCGCCACACGCAACGATGCCGCTCGTCATCGTAATTGAGGGCACCGACGCCGAGCTGGCGGAGAAGCTGGCGCACGCCGCGTACCTGACGCTGCCGAGCTCGGTCAAGCACCCGGACGGCGAGGAGGACGAGGAATGGGACATTGACCAGCACCACATCGTGGTCGGCGAGGTTGCCGCCTCGAAGATTGCCGAGTTCGTGAGCACGCACTGGACGATCCACGTCGGCGTCGGCTCGCGGAAGCGTCACGGGGCGGGGCCGGTCGAGTACAACCTGTACGTTGAGCACAACAACGACGACAACATCGCCGAGTCCATGTCGTACGCCATGTGCCCGTACCTGAACGTGTCGCCCCAGGATGCGTACAAGCTGTTTGCGGGCAACCTCGCGCACTGCCGCATGCCGACGCGCGAGGAGGTGAAGCGGCTGCGCAGAGAGTAATTACTGCGAGGAGGTGAAGCGGCTTCGCAGAGAGTAATTACTGCGACTCTGCTGCTCCGGTGACGCCGCTGATCAGCGTGGCCTTGCCGAGGAAGGGGGCGGTAGCCTGGCGGCACGTCGAGCGACGTCGCGCACTTGTACAGAAAGTAGGCCAGCAGCCCACCGAGGGTCGCCTCATCGTGAAGCGCTGTTTACGACTCGGCCGCCTGCCTCAACCCTGCTACGCACGTGACGATTCCAAACGCGAGCTCGCGCGCCTTCCTGGCCTCCATGCCCGCCTCGGCGAGCGCGCGCGCCAGCGGCAGGGGGTGCCAGGCCAGGTCCGCGACGACGGCGAGCTCCAGGTCGCCCGTGAACTGCAGCAGGAAGCGCAGCACCAGGTCGCGGCACATCTCCCCGCGCTCCAGGCGGTCCAGGTCGGCGGCGGCGCGCTCCTTGAGCAGCGCCTCCTCGGAGACGAGCCCCAGCGCGTGCTCCAGCTTGGCGTGGACGGCCTGCTGGAACTCGAGCAGCGCGCCGTCGGCGGACACGGGCTCCTGCTCGAACAGCGCCGTGTACGCGTCGTCGCCCACCAGGTACGCGCCGTCCTCGCCGCGCGCGTTGGCGAGCTCCATGACCTCGCCGAAGACCGCGTCGGCGTACAGCAGCGGGTCGCTCTCGCGGCGCGTGGCCGCGGCCACGTCCTCCTCCGCCGCCTTTTGGAACTCGGTGGACGCGCTCTGGCCCATGGCGTGTGTGATCGGTTACTACACCCTCTGCCGCTTCGGCGCGCCGCCCGCCTGCACCCTGGCGACCACGAGCCGCAGCCGCTCCCGGAACTGCTCGAGCGTGCCGTCGTTGTCCACGTAAAAGTCGACGTGCTCGGGCGCGAGCTCCTGCTCGGAAGCGTGCTTGCTGAACTGGTCCGTCGCCTCGGCGGCGGGGCGCTTGACGCACACCACGCTGCCGCCGCGCGCGCGCACGTACGCGGCCTCGGGCGGGAAGCGCACGTCGGTGAAGGCGACGACGGCGGCGGCCTGCTCGGCCAGGAAGACCTGGTCGGTGCGGCGGACGAGGAAGTCGGCGCCGAACTCGCCGGCGAGCGCGGTGCCCAGGCGCTGCAGGAACTCGCGCGCGGAAAAGCCCCAGAAGGGGTGCGCGACCTCCTTGTCGTCGCCGTAGAGCTGCTCGTCGGTGAAGCCGCAGAGGTCCCTGGCGGCGTCCTTGAGCGGCTTGGCGAAGGCGATGGTGTGCTCCGACGCGAGCAGCGCGGCGGCGGTGTCCTTGCCGCTGCGGCGCTTGCCGTGGAACCCGAGCACGACTGGGGGCATGCCGCGTGTGTGGCCGCGCACACTTCATGCACAAGACGTGGATCCTCGCCGTCGTGCTGGCCTGGTTCGGCGCGGGGCTCGCGGTGAGCATCGTCTACGCGCCGAGGTCGCGCTGGGTCGAGCACGCGGTCTGCCCCGAGTTTGGCGTGCCGCCCGTGCGCATCGCGGCGCCGTGCGCCGTGTGGGAGTCCGACGTGCCTGGCGAGCCCTACGTGCTGGACACGGTGGCCATCTGGGTCTGGTTCGCGGCGCTGCTGCTCGTCGCCTTTGCGCTGCTGCTGTGCACCGACGAGCAGGCGGCGCGGTTCGGCAAGTGGCTCGGCGCCTGGGCGCTGCTGTGCATGGTGCCCGTCATCGCCGCGGCGGTCTCGCGCAACCCCGCGGCGCAGGGCGTGGCCTACTTTGGCTGGACGACGACGACGGCGCTCGTGCTCGCCGCGTGCGCGTGGGCGAACCCGGGGCTGGTGGAGGCGTCTTAAAACCCCAGCACGTCCCAGGCGCTCACGCCCCGCTCCACCATGGCGCCCACGCCCGTGTCGGCCCAGCGCAGGCCCCAGTAGTGCGTGGGCGTCACGTCCCTGCCGACCAGGCTCAGCTCGGGGTTCCTCTTGAGCAGCGAGTAGAGAACGTCGATGCGGTCCCGGGCCGTGCCGGCGATCGTGACGTCGTCCACGTTGAGCACGATGGCCCAGCCCTCCACGAGCTCGCGCAGCAGCTCCGCGCTGACGGTGCAGCGCGAGAGCTGCAGGCGGCACAGGGTGCCCATCTTGCGCAGCACGGCCACGTGCTCGCGCGTGAGCGCGAGGTCGACGAGGCAGAGGTCGCACAGCGGCAGCTCGGGGGGCGGCGCGGCGTTGGCGACGACCTGCCACCTGGGCAGCGCGGCCACCAGGCCGGCGAGCGCGGCGGGCGGCAGGGCCATGTTCCAGTAGACGCGCCCGTGGCCCGAGGTGGCCGCGCCGAGCCGCCGGGCGACGTCGCGCTCGGCGCGGAAGGCGAACGAGTGCCTGAACAGCAGGCACGCGGGCAGGCAGAGCGCCGCGTCGGCCTCGGCGCCCAGGCGCTGGCAGTGCGGCCGCCGGCCGCCCGCAAAGTGCGCGCGCAGCCTCGCGGCGTCCTCGGGCGTCACGGTCCACGGCGCCCCGTCGACGAGGGTGCGGTAGTCGGCGCACACGAGCCGGAGCGCGTAGGCCCCGCTCAGCGAAAAGAAGGAGACGGCGTGCTGGTGAAGCATGGGGGAAAGTGTGCTTAATCCTTGCCGTTCTCGTTCGCCTTCATGCGCGTGTGCATAATCTCCTTGACCTTGAGCTCGCAGGCGTGCGCCAGGTCGGGCAGCATGAGCTGGTTGACGGCGAGCAGCACGTCCTGCGGCTGCAGCGTCTTGCGGCCCGCGTGCGCGCGCCAGGCGCCCGCGGCCGTGGAGAGCAGCTTGTGCACGTGCTCGGCAAAGTTGACCGAGATCTCCAGCGCCTCGGCGCGCATGTTGAGCTCCGGGTCCACGTCCTTCTGCAGGCGGTGGCCGTACGTGTCCAGCGCCGACTCGCGCGCCTTCTTCTTCTTGCCGCCGTCCGAGCCGTCCTCCTCCTCGCCGTCGGCCTTCTTCTTCTTCTTCTTCTTCTTCTCGCCGCTCGCCTCGCCGTCGACCTTCTTCTCCGCGGCGCCGTTCGCCTCGCCGCCGTTCGCCTCGGCGCCGTTCGCCTCGCCGCCGTTCGCCTCGGCGCGCGGCTTCTTCTTCTTCTCGAGCGCCGGCGGCACGAAGACGAGCACGTCGGTGTTGAGCCCCGGGCCGTTGACGTGCGGGGCGCCCAGGCGCGCGTTGTGCTGGATGGCGGCGACCATGTGCTCGCCGTTGATGAGGCTGACCTTTTCAATGTGCGCGCGCGCGGCGGCCTCGGTGTAGACCTCGGCCATGACCGTCTGCACCGAGGCGGCCATGTACAGCGGCACCTGGAGCTCCACGGCGGTGGCGCCGGCGTACATGTCGAGGCGGTCGGTGGTGCGCTGCGACGACCAGATCAGCCCGTAGCTCTTGTCCGAGCCGCGCAGCGGCTTGTGGGCGGCGCCGTTGGTGGTAGGGGGGGTGTCGACTGCGGCGGCCATGGCTGGGATGTGTGGTGTCTGGCAATGTTTACGAGGCAGACGCCGGCTTGCGCCTGCGCTGCATGGCGATGGGCGGCTCCCGGAGCGGCCCGCCGTTCCGGATCACAAACTCCTCGGGCACGCCGGCCGCGTGCGCGGCCGCGTCGCGCGTGGGCTGCGCGTCGATGACGTGGTTGTCGTGCAGCGTCATGATGCTGTCCAGCGTCGCGAAGGACACCGTCGGCATGACCACCTCGGGCTCCTCGCCGTAGATGGCCGTCGCCACCTCGGTGAAGAAGTGCACCACGTCCTGCTTGGACGTCGCGATGGCCGCCAGCATCCGGTGCACGTCGTTCGTGCTCGACTCCTTCGACTGCTGGTTCGTGATGCCGTTCGAGACCGACCCCGTCAGGAACGAGTCGGGCACCTGCCGGGGTCAGCTCTGGCGGGCGGGCGACGCACGTTGAAGATGACGGCCGTCTCCCTGTCGAAGCGCTGGCGCTTGAGGTTGAGCTCCTCGAAGACCCGCGGCGCCGGCGGCTGCGGCGCCACGCACCAGCCCTCGGGCACGAAGACCATGTTGGTGGCCTGGTCGACGAGCTCGCCGTTGGCGGCCGAGGCGGCGAGCTCGTCGAACTCGACGGCGCGCGAGGGCGTGGGCTGCGTGGCCGGGGCCACGAAGCGGTACTTGTCGTTGCGCTTGGTGTCGTTGATGGCCTCCGAGGACCGGGCCTCCATCTCGCGCGTCTCGGCGTCGTACTGCGTGCGCGGCACCGCCTGCACGTAGACGGGCGGGCAGGCCGCGGTGTTGTACGTGCTGCGCGCGAGCCTTTCAAGCGCGCAGAGCTCGCGGTAGCTCGGCAGCAGCGCGCCTTGCCGCGTCAGTCCCCCGCGCGCGCGGGGCGGGCGCACCGCCGATGGAGTCGAACAGGCCGGAGACGAGCGGGCCCTTGAACATTTGCGAGCGGCACACGCGCACGTCGACGCCGTCCTTGATGCCCTTGGCGGTGGTGTGCATCTCGCCCTTGCTGTCAATCTCCACGATGAGCGAGTAGGCCTCGGGCTCGGGCACGGCGTACGCGGGCACGCGCGCGACCCGCGACGGCACCACAAAGTCCCTGACGCGCTTCGGGTCGTGGTCGCCGCGCACCTCGCCGCGGATCAGCACGTAGGGGCACACGCCCAGCAGGCAGAAGTGCAGCGCGATGATGTACACCGCGCGCCGGTAGTACTTTTCCACCGTGCGCTCGTTGGTGAGCGTCGTCTCCTTGTTCTTAAAGTTGATCTCCAGCCTGCTGGCCAGCAGGCCGCTGTAGACCGCCTTCACCGCCGCGGCGACGATGGGCGAGCATATGCGCAGGTTGAGCAGCTCCACGACGAGCGCGCGCGGCACCTCATACCTGATGCCACTCATTAAGTGTGGAGCCCCGCCCATTATGAAGCGCGCCAGGCCGGCACCCCCCGCCGCCAAGCGCGCCAAGCCCGGGGGGCTGAACACCGCGCTCGGCCAGTGGGCCGGCGACGCGCCGCCCCGGGCCGCGCTCGACGCCTGGGACGGGCTCGCGGCCCTGGGCGGCGACCGCGTGCGCGAGGCCGAGCTCGAGTACGTGCGCATGCCGCTGCTGCCGTGCGGCAAGTGCGGCTGCGAGTTCCGCGTGCAGGTCAACGTCGGCCAGCGGCGGCGCGGGGACGAGGGCGCGGGCTCCTCGTACAAGTGCCGCGACTGCCGCGGCGTCAAGCACTATTAATACACGTTGTTGAGCACCCCCATCACGTCGTCGTCGTTGAGCACCGCCATGACCTCGTCGTCGTCCTCGTCCACCTCCACGTCGGAGGCCAGCTCGACGGCGGCGCTGGCCTTGGCCTTGCCGCGCCGGTACGACTCGGGCTGCGGCGTGTCCGCCGGCAGCAGGTAGCGCATGTACATCGGGCTCATCGCGCGCAGGCTCGCGTCGGCGTGGGCGTTGGACAGCGCCCCGGTGACCACGATGCGGCCCCGGAAGAAGACGATGTGCGTGATGGTGCCCACGCCCGTGACCACGTGCATGCCGGGGAAGGTCTCCTGGTAGCGCACGCAGCGGTCGCCGTTCTCCTCGGTGCACTTGACGATGTCGATGCAAAAGCCCGTGTACACCTTGCACGTGTAGTTGCGCACGCGCAGGTCGCTGAGCCAGGCGCGCGGCCGCGTGCGCTTTATGCGCGCGAGCAGCATGCGCATCGCGTACTGCGCGCCGTGGATGTTCTTCTGGCCCGTGGTCACCACCTGCGTGCTGCCCGCGATGAGGAAGGTCACGCTGGGGTCGCAGCTGTGGCCGATGACCAGCGCGAACGAGCTCGGGTTGTACTCGAACTGCGGCTCGTCGATCACCAGCTGGTGCAGGTGCAGCTTGCTGTTCAGCGTGCTCGTGATCACCACGTTGGAGCACGTGGGCACCCCGGGCTCGTCGCTGGGCACGTCTGCCGCATCAGGCCCCGGCGTCTCGCTCAGGCGCAGCCTCTTTGTGAACATGTGTGAGCCTCCGCTGGTAGTACACGGCCCACGCCTCGCGCACGATGGCCGCGTGCTGCGCGACCAGCGAGGCAGGCGCCGCCCGCGCGCTTTCCTCCACGAGCCTGGCGTACACCTCGACCACGCTGCGCAGAACCCGCAGGTCCGCGTCGCCCAGCGCCGTCTCCAGCATGCGCCGCATGTAGGCCAGGAGCCCGGGCAGGCTGCGCGGGTCGGCGCAGACGTTGTCCGCGCGCGCGAACCGCCGCGCCAGCTCCCGGCGCTCGGCCGCCGGCGCGCAGTCGTACGCCGCGCAGCTCGTCAGCTCCCGCGCGCCGTCGAAGTCCAGGTACACCGGCGCGTCCATGTGTGCCGCCGCCACAATCCCCAGGATCCGGTCTGTTTTCCGGGAGCCAGTCGGCCCGCCAGCAGGGGAAAATCACGCACACACGCGTCGCCGCGGCGGTCTCTCAGGCTGTTTTCAGTTAAGCGAAATCCTCCGCGCTCCGACAGCCAGAAAGCGCCTTTTCGAGAGCCGACGCGCGCGGAGCGTAGTGTTAGGCCGGCGTTTGCGGCAGAGGCCGGCGTTAACCCGCCTAAGGAGCCGACTTGGCTGGCTGGGGCCCAGGAGCCGGGACGTCCAGAAGCTACCCGGTGCCCACCAGAGACGGGTGCCTGCTCCCTGCTTCCTTTTGCTGCAAAAACATAGCTGTTCCTGTCAGGAACAGTTATGTTTTCACGCAGGAACCCCTCTGTTTTTGCAGCAAAAGGAGGCAGGGAGCAGGCACCCGTCTCTGGTGGGCACCGGGTAGCTTCTGGACGTCGCGGCTCCTGGGCCCCAGCCAGACAAGTCGGCTCCTTAGGCGGGTTAACGCCGGCCTTTGCCGCAAACGCCGGCCTAACACTACGCTCCGCGCGCGTCGGCTCTCGAAAAGGCGCTTTCTGGCTGTCGGAGCGCGGAGGATTTTGCTTAACCGAAAACAGCCTGAGAGACCGCGGCGGCGCCGCGTGTGTGCGTGATTTTCCCCTGCTGGCGGGCCGAACGGCTCCCGGAAAACAGACCGGATCCTGGGGATTGTGGCGGTGTTTGGCGTGGTGGGGTTGCGGTGGGCGGGGTGCGTAATTGAGGTTACTCGATGGCGGCAGAGAGGTCGGTGAGGCTGCGCTGGCGCTTGATGCGCTGGAGCGAGGCGTGCAGCGCGTCGCCAATCTCGCTCAGGTAGAGCGCGTCGACGGGCTCCTCCTCCTCCCTGGTGATGCACGGGAGCCGCATCTGGCCCGAGCGCGCGCACACGTCGAACGCGCGCTGGGCGAGCGGGCAGAAGAAGCGCGCCCAGCCCTCGGGCACGCCGCGCGCGTCGGCGGCGGCCTCGCGCGGAAAGTCGCCCAGGAAGATGCGGCACGGCGCGCGCTCCTTCGCCAGCGCCATGTAGTGCAGGTAGCGGTCGTCGGCGTCGCGGTGGTGGTAGAAGGAGATCAGCCGCGCCACCTCCCTGGCCTCGGTGCGCTCGGCGCCGTGCACCTCGGCCTCCGAAATCGCGCGCGCGCGGTGGCCCTGCGCGTGCAGCCGCAGCACCTCGGCCGCGTGCTCGCGCGAGAAGAGCGGCGCCTTGATGCGCAGCGGCGCCATTTCGTTTGTGCAGTCAGGAAACAGGCTTTTTACGCATGCAGCCGCACGCGGCCCTCCGCCTGGTGCCTGCCGCCCCAGGCGAGGTAGCGGCCGACGAGCGTGCCGCGGCCGTCGGGCACGGGCTCGTCGTGCATGAACATGCGCGCGATGACGGCCCACCAGCCTATGCGCAGGCCGTTGTGCTGCAGGTAGGGGTCCACGGTGAACAGGTGCCGCCCGCCGTCGGCGTCGAGGAAGTCGCCCGCGCTGCGGTGCAGCGTCCTGCGCTCGACGTGCCGGAAGCGCAGCGAGTTGACGCACAGGTGCGCGCCGCCGTCGCCCCAGAGCACGTCGGCGCGCGGGAAGCGCAGCAGCTTGAGCCGGCGCAGCGGCCGCTGCGCCCACGCCACGCGCACGTCCCTGCCGCAAAAGTGCACCAGCTCGCCGTCGGCGAGGAACTCGGCGCCGCGGAGGTCCACGGCCTCCACCGTGCCGCCCGCGCGCAGCTGCATCTCCCCGCGCCGCAGCAGCAGCTTGGCGTGCTCGCCGCACACGTGGAACAGCCGCGTGCAGCAGAACGGCCGGCCCTCGGGCACGAAGGCGTCCTGCGGCAGCGCGGCGCAGCCCGCGATGCAGCACGCGCGGTTCTTCGCGCACGCGCCGCAGTTCTGCCGCGACAGCGCCTCGTGGACGGGGATGATGTCCTCCAGCCTGGCGACGCGCCGCACGTCGACGTCGGTGGGGATGCACGACAGGTCCGACCACGCGTCCAGCAGGTCCTCGCGCTTCAGCACCCCCTTGCCGTCCGGGTGCTCCTCGTGCACGCGCCAGATGGCCTTGATGATGTCCAGCCTGTACGCGCCCTCCGGCACCGCGCTCAGGATGTCCGCCATCTCGTCCGCGCTCAGCCCCAGGTCGTACAGCGCCGAGAACAGGTACCTGCTCATCGGCGTGGGCAGGTCGCCCATGTTGTTCCGCGCGCGCCACCGCCGCGTCGTCTTGGCCAGGTTCGCGAGCAGGTTCTCGTCCGGGCAGAGGTTGTACAGCTGCGCCACGTCCATGTCCGGGTACAGCTTCACCGCGTACGCCCAGCTCAGCGTGTGCGTCTCGATGCCCTTGGCCCGCGTCGCCGCCGCCGCGGCCGGCCAGCGCTCCGCCAGCCGCGCGATGGCCGCCTCGAACACCACGCGCTCCTCCGGCGTCGTGCGGAGCATGTGTGGGCGGAGCGCGGCGGCTCCTTGCCCTTTATTACCAGCGCTCACTCTTCGCCAGCATGCCCGCCAAGCGCACCGCCGACACCCCGCGCGCCAAGCGCGTCAAGCCCGCCCGCATCCACAAGTCGGCCATCGCCGAGCTCGCCTTCAAGACCGGCGCCGGCAAGCTCAAGGGCGACGCCCTCTGCGCCATGCGCGACTACGCCGAGCTCCTCGTCGCCGAGCTCGTCGAGGAGTCCGAGGCCGCCGCCAAGTTTGCCAAGCGCAAGCGCGTCGTCCACGCCGACGACGTGCGCCGCGTGCTGGAGGTGCGCGGGACCGTCGTCGTTTAGGCTTCGTGGTACGTCGGGTAAAGGTTGCGAATCACCCGCTCAGCCACCAGCGCGCCGTTCACCGACACGCGAAACTCGTACCAGGGCGCCAGCGTGTCCAGCCCCTGCACCTTGGTCTCCACCTCCAGGTCGCCCAGCACCTCCACCGTGGCGGCCAGGGGGATGAACACGTTGCGCCACGCCGTCGCGCGCGCCTCGCCCGCGCGCGACGAAAAGTCCACCCGGTCCGCCTCGCTCGCCAGCGCGTCCACGCCGTACGGGAACGCCGTCGCGCCGCGCGCGCTCCCCCGGCCGCGCGCCGCCGTCTCCACCCAGACCCACGTGCTCAGCCCGTTGACGCGCGCCAGCTCCTCCGTGTGGAACACGCAGTACCGCCACTGCGGCGCGCACAGCTCCGCCGACGCAAAGTCCAGCATCTCCAGCAGCCCCGCGCCGTCGCCCCACGTGCCTGCCTCGGGCGTCAGCGCGCCCCGCGGCCGCGGCACGCACCCCCCGTCGCCCGCCGCAGCCCCGCCACGTCCAGGTTGCGCACCAGGTAGAAGGCCCCGGGCGCCACGTACAGCGGCGCCGCCTCGCTCGCCGACCAGCTCTCCGCGTACGCGGGCGCGTAGAAGGTCGCCGCGCGCGACGGCACCAGCGTCCCCAGGTCCACCACCTCGCGCAGCCCGCTCACCACGCGGGCCGCCCCCTCGCTGCTCGCCAGCACGCCGATAATCTCCTGCACCAGCGCGGGCCGGCGGCCCGCGCCCAGCTTGAACTCGCGCTGCAGCGCGAGCACCGCCGCGGGCTCGTCGCTCATGCTCGCCACCACCTTGGCCCTGCCGCCGTACGGCCGCAGCTGCCGCCGCAGCGCCGCCACGGCGCCCGGGTTACCCTCCACGGCCAGCACCGTCGTGTCCCGGTCGCGGTCCAGCACCATCTTCGTCAGCACCGCGTCGGCCCCGGGGCCGATCTCCACCCACGCCTGCTCGGGCGCCTGCCGGATCGCCGAGGCGTACCGCGCGTTGCGCACCGCGTCGTGCGTCATCGTCCCGTACCCCTCGCTCGTGTACGTCCTGATCGTCTCGCTCACCGACGGCGGCGGCGCCTCCGCCTCCCCGGCCAGCGCCGTCCACACGTGCCGAGACGGCAGCATTGATGTCCGCGCTTCTTACGTTAACTGCGGCACGCGCGCACCACCAGCACGAAAATCTCATGGCCGCACAGCACGGCGGAGAGCACCGCGCCAACGAAGGCCGTCCCCGCAATCGTCACGACGGCCGCCTCCAGCTTGCCGTGCTCCGCCTCCAGCCCGGCCAGCTTCAGCTGCATCGCCGCCCCCAGCGCGGTGATGTTGGTCTGCGCGGCCGCCTCCAGCCCGGCCACGCTCGCCTGCATGCTCGCATGCATGCTCTCCACAAGCGTGGCGGTCATCATCTGATGCTCCAAGCAGCACCCGGCGACGAGGAAGACGCTGATCGCACACACCCACACCCATTCGATCGAGGAGTGGGTTCTGTCCGCGGCGTCGAACCGGCGCAGGAACGCGGGGTTCACGCGGTCGTGCTGCATGTCCGACCGGACTTGCAGGGCGCGCACGTCCGCGAAGAGCGCGTCACTGCGGGCCGTGTTCTCCGCGCACGCGTCGCTGATCCTCTTCTCCAGGGCGGCAATGGCGTCCTTCTGCGCCACCAGCAGCATCTGCTGGTCCTCGACGAAGCCCGCCTGGTCCTTGCTGCGAACCTGCAGCGTCTCCACCGTCTCGCGGAGCGCAGTCGTCGCGGCCCGCTGCGCGTGAAAGTCAGCGATGCGCGCGTAGTCGTTGGTGTTGATGGCGATGGCGTGCTCGTTGATGCATCTCTGCATCGTCTCCTGCTGCGAGCCGCGCTGCGCGCTCTTGGCGTTGATCATGGTGCACAGCTCGTCGCAGCGGTTCTTCAGCGTCACCACGGTGTTCACGTGCGTGCGCATGGCGTGCGCGTGCTCGTCGGCGCGCTGCGCGAGCTTGGCGATCGACGCCGTGGTCTCGTCCGCGCGCATGCCGAGCACGTCCACGCGGCGCGACTCCCGGTCGAGCCGCTCGATGCCGTCCACGCGGCGCGACTCCCGGTCGAGCCGCTCGATGCCGTCCACGCGGCTCATGAGCTGCTCGTGAGCGAACAGCACGCCAGTGTACAGCGAGAACACCTCTTCCAGGCGCGCCATGCCCTTGTTCCAGTCGTCCAGGTCGTCGCGCATGTACGCCTCCACCACCGCCAGCCGCTCCGCGTGGTCGGCGAGCCCGGCCTCGCCGGCCGACTCGGCCATGACCGCCAGGCGCGCCTCGTGCCGCATCAGCTCGTCGGCCAGCTCCTTGACGCGCGCGTCGTGCTTGGCCACGTCGTACGCCACGTCGTCGACGCTGGCCTTCGCGCGCTGCGCGTCCTCGCCGAGGTGGTCCAGGCCGCGCTCGCACTGCGCCACCTTGAACGCCAGCCGGGTGTCGCCGGCCGCCCCGCGCTCGGCCACGCTCGCCAGTTCGGCAGAGAGCGACGACGCGCGCGCGTCGCTCGCCGCGAGCGCCTCCCGCAGCGCCGCGCACTGCGCGGCGCAGTCCTCCTTCGCGCCGCGCAGCGCGACGCTGTTATTCACGAGCACCGCCTCGGCGCGCTCGAGGCGGGCCTGGTACGCGCTCACGCGCTCCGCGCAGTCCTTCACCATGCTCAGCAGGTCCTCGTCCAGCTCGGTGCTCATCGTGATGTGTGTGGGGTTCGTTTTGAGTTAAACGCCGCTACGACCCAGCGCCACGAGCGCGACGACGAGCGCCACGACGGCCATGACGAAGCTGGCCTCGTTCGCCCACGCCAGGAAGGTCCGCTCCTCGCGCCGGTGGCGCTCGAGGTGCTCCTTCAGGTGCGTCATCGTCGCCTTGAGCGCCTCCGCGTGCCCGTTGATCTGCTTCGTGTGCATGTAGATTTGCTCGTCGAGCTCCTCCTGCACGCTGTCCATCGGGTGTGTGTGTGTGTGGGTGTGTTACACCTAGTCTACCACCTCGTGCAGCACGCCGCGAGCGACAGCAGCACGAGGTTGATCAGCACCAGCACGGACGTGCACATGCAGGCGTGCGCGTTATCCTGCCGCAGCTCGTTGACCTGCGAGATGATGTTGTTCTCCACGTGGCGCTGATAGTCCAGCTTCTCGCGCAACCCGTCGAGCTGCTCGGTGAGGTTGAGCGGGATCCCGGGCGGCAGCGTGCGGCGGGGCATGATGTTTGTGTTACAGAAACGTCTGGCTCAGCCACGCAAAGCACGCCGCGCCCGCCGCCGCGACCCCGAGGCAGAGCAGCACGAGGTCCTGCCACTCCCGCAGATCCTTGACGCACTGGTGCATCGAGGCGCCGTGCCGGCCCAGGCCCCCCACCGCCTCCTGCACGCGCTCGACGGTGCCCTGCAGCGCCAGGCGCACCTGCGCCTCCTCGTCCACCTGCCGCTGCAGCGCCAGGCGCAGGCGCGCCTCCTCGTCCACCTGCCGCTGCAGCCGCTCCTGCGCGACGGCGAGCGCGTTCAGCCTGCCGGCGTGGCCGGCGAGCTGCGCCGCGGTCGTGCGGGGGCGCGCAGGCATGGTGTGTGTGTGTGTGTGCGTGTAATTACGACCACGTGACTCTGACGAGCGAAAACTCGCAGGCGTCGCCGCTCGCGAGCGTGTTGGACTCCTTGTGGAAGATTTCAAAGTCGGCCGCGTTCAGGTCGATCATGAGCGCGTGCACCCGCGACGGGTCCATGGGCCCGGTGTCGCCGTAGACGTCGGGGAGCAGGTGCACCTCGACCTGGATCTGGTCCACGCGCGCGAGCGCGCCGCCGACCTTGGCGGCGTGCATCACCTCGTACTCGCTCCCCTCGACGTCGATTTTGAGAACGTCGACGCGCGCGTGCCCGAGCTCCTCGAGGATGGCCGTCAGCGGGTGGTCCGCGCCGACTGCGTAGCGGTGGTACGTGACGTACGCGGGCACCCCCGCAGGCTCGCCGGGGTCGAACGTGTGGATCTCCGCGCGCGCGCCGAACACGTCGCGGACGGCCTGCTCGAAGGAAAACTCATTCTTCGAGCCCACCGAGTACACGACCACCTTGCCCGTCAGCCGGTGCGGGTCGCACACCCACTTGCCGCCTTCGCCGGGGCTGCCCAGCCTGCGCTCGTACGCGCACGCCACGGACGGCTCCCAGTTGCTCTGGAAGAAGAAGCGGCCCGGCGTCTCCACCGTGCGCACCTGGCGCGCCGCCTGCGCCGCCGCGATGCGCCTGCGCTCGGCCCAGCCCTCGGGCGCGTCGCGGATCACCGGCGACCTCGCCGTCCCGTTGCGCACGTAGCGAGCGGTGAACGCGACGCCGGGAAGCGCCGGCGGCGGCGCGCTGCTCACGTAGCGAACGGTAACCACGACGTTGGGCCGCGCCGCCCACAGCAGCAGCACGCAGAGCGCGCCGCCGAGCGCGAACAAGAGGGGCTTGCGCATTGTGATTTACTGCCTAACCCGGCGCTGCGTCTGGTGCGGCAGGAGGGATTTACAGTGCACACGCTATAAGACAGTTGAACACCCCCCAGAGCTCCCGGAGCGCGGGGGTGACGGAAGGCGCCCCCTCTGGTTTGGTGACCGCGCTCTCCCCGGGGGTGAACACGCGCGTAAAGTGCGTCCCGCGCATGACCTGCAGGAAGATGAGCGAGTACGTCCGCGCGTTGAACCAGGCGTCCAGATCGCCCAGGAGCGCGCAGACGATGAAGGGGACGAGGAGGACGAGCCGCGCGCCGCGGGAAAACCCCACCCCGTAGGCGAAGGCCGCGTTCCACGACGTGTACAGGGCGAGCCACCTCGCGGGGAGCGGGTAGAGGACCGTGCTCCCGCGGACGCCGACCGGGAGCGGGAGGGCGAGCAGCTCGGCCACGAGGCAGGCGCCGCAGAGGGCGTTGAGGGGGCTCCCGAGGACGAGGTCGGCGAGGACGGCCTCGAGCACGTTCACGGCGAGGACGGCGAGGACGAGCGCGTCCGAGTGCCCGAACCCGAGCTGCGCGGCGAGGACCATGACGACGCCGGCGATGACGGAGACGATTTTGACCCCCTTGAAGAGATCCAGTGAGGATGCCTTTTTTGCCGGCTGGTAGCGGAAGCTCACTCCCCCGACGGCCAGAGCGAGCGCCGCGCAGGCGCCGGGGGCGGACGCGGTCGCGAGCAGCGTGGGCGGGACGGACAGGAGGAAGAAGAGAGCGACATCCATGTGTGTGAACGGACAGAGTTACAACAGTTTCGACACCAACAGCCACATCAGGCAGCCAGGGCGCCTCCACGAAGTTCGGGCGCTGCTCGAGCGCGGCCACCCGCGCCTCCAGGTCCGCAAGGCGCGCGCTGTCCTGCAGCGGCATCGATGCAATGTGTGTTACGCTTCGTTTCTGCCTACCAGCGGCGGCGGCTCCGTCGGCTCGTACACATCGAGGAACTCCCACGTCGCGTCGCTGAGCCTGGCGTCGACGCGGGCCTCGTGGTCGTGGTCGGCGCGCAGCCGACGGTGGTCCAGGCGCCAGACGAGCGTGAACTTGCGCAGCGGGTTGAGGCCGATGTGCCCGCCGAGCGTGACCGTCTCCCCGCTGCCGCGCTTGCCCAGCACCGTGCCGCCCACCCACACCTCGCCGCGGCCCCGCATCGCGTGGATCTCCACGAGCCAGTGCTCGTTGCAGAGCTCCCGCAGCTCGCGCAGGGCCTTGTCCGGCAGGGGCGCCTCGTCCTGGCCGGCCAGGAACCGCGCCAGCGCGCCGTCGCCGACCGCGTCCAGCTCCTCCTGCAGCGCAGCGCACCGCGCGAGCATCTCCTGGCTCGGGAGGTCCACGGTCATGGCCAGGCCGTCGTGCGTCTGGGAGCCCTCCATGTCCAGGAACTGCACGACGTCCACGCGGCGGCAGCCCTCTGCGCTGCGCCGCTCCGCCGCCGGGTCGTAGAAGGCGGCATAGGCGTGGTCCGGGTCGCGGACGGGGCCGCGCGCGGTGAAGGCCGGGAACCGCCTCATCGTAACGAAAAGTGTGTTACGACGACTCAGACCGTCTCCTCGTCGCACTCCGGGGCGGGCTTGGGCGGCACGACGCCAAAGTCGGCCACGACGAGCTGGTAGCGGTCGGCCGCGACCGCGGCCTCGTCGTCGTAGCGCGTGCTCGGGCGGTCGAGGCCGACGAAGCACGGGAAGCCGCCGGTGGCAAACGCGATGCCCACCGCGTAGGCCAGCGGCTGCGAGCCGGCCATGCCCAGCGCCAGCCCCTTGCCCGCGAGCTTGTCGCGCAGGCGCCACAGCGCCTGCATGACGAACGGCATGTCCGCGGGCTGCATCGCCGTGCCGCCGATGACCAGGCGGTGCGCGGCGACCAGCTTGTAGCCGCGAGCGCGCATCGCGGCGGCGGCGTCGTCGACCTGCTCGGCGCTGGCCGAGAACGCGGGGTTGCCGGTGACGAACAGGAAGAAGGCCTGCTTGAGGCCGGCGTCGCCCTCGGGCACGGCCAGCTCCTCGCTCGTGTGCACGTGCGGGGCCGCCGTGTCGGCGCGCTCGGCGAACTCGTACGTCTTGCCGCCGAACAGCATCTGCACAGGCACGCGGTGCGTCACGTTGCGCGCCACGTGCGTCGCCAGGGCCAGCGGGCCGTTGGCCGTGAGCACGCCGCCGCCGCGGCGCGCAACGTCGGCCGCGATGGCGGTCGCCTCCTGCTGCCAGACCGCGTACGGGCGCGGCGCGCCGAGCGCCGCCGGCGTCAGCTTCAGGTGCGTCGTCGCGCCCTCCGGCGTCGCCGCGGCCAGGTACGCCGACAAGTCCCAGTGGTTGGCGGCGGTCATCTTCGGCGAGGAAAGTGTGAGCTTACACAACCTCCCGTCAGGAGCCGCCCCGCTTCCCGAGGAACTTTTGGTACAGCTGCTGCTTCACCTTGGCGCCGCGGGTCTTCTGCATGAAGCCGCCGCAGCGGTCGATGACGGTCACGTTGAGCTCCAGGTCGTGCCAGGCGTAAAAGTCCTTGACTGCGCGGCGCGCGTCGGCCACGCACGCCCAGTCGTCGACCACGATGAACCCGCCGACGGAGACGCGCTCGTACAGGTTGAAGAGCGTGTCGAGCGAGCTCTCGTACATGTCGCCGTCCATCCTGAGCACGCTAATCTCCCCGACGCCGCAGCTCGGCAGCGCGTCGACGAAGAAGCCCTTGCAGAAGTGCACGCGCTCGTCGAGCGCGCCGAAGGAGCGGAAGTTGGTCTGCACGTCCTCGAGCGAGACGCGGAGGTAGCTGAACTCGGCCCAGTGCTTGCTGTCCTTGGAGGCGGGCGTGCGCGGCAGCGGCAGGCCGGCGAACGAGTCGGCCACCCAGACGTGGCGCTCGTCCCCGGGGAGGCTCTCGATGACCTTGCGCGCGAAGATGCTCGCGCCCCCCCGCCACGTGCCGCACTCGATGAAGTCCCCGTCGACGCCGTCCTCGTACGTCTGGACGAGCAGGTCCTGGATGTTCTGCAGCCGCGCGAGCCCGACCATGGTCACGCCCGTGAGCGGCCAGTCGCCGCCGGTGGCGCGCTCCTCGGGGACCATGCGCGCCAGGGCGCCGAGCTTGCGCTGCAGGTCCTGCGCGGTGTCGTAGTAGCTCACCTGCCGCTCGGTGGTCGCGAACACGTGGCCGGTGAGCGCGCCGCGGAGCAGCTCGAGGTACTTGGCGCGGTACGGGTCCGCGCACGCCGCGGCGGGCGGCTCGGGGTCGTCCTTGTCGAGTTCGAGCGCGGACATGCACGCCGCGACGTGGTGCTGCAGGTCTTCGACGAGGTCGACTGCGAACTTGCGCTCGCGCTGCGCGTCGGCGAGGTCGGCGCGCGCGCGCCGGAGCTCGGCCTGCGTGTCCTCGGGCGCGCGCCGGAGCTCGGCCTGCAGCTGCGCGACGGCCTGCGTGTCCTCGGGCGGCGGCAGCCTCGCCCACTGCCGCAGCAGCAGCAGGCACGCCGCGGCCACGACGGTGAGCAGGGCGAGCTGGGCGGCGCGCTGCTGGCGGGTGGCGGCGTGCATGGCGGCGAGTGTGAGCCCGCACAACACGAAGCGCGCGCCGGCCGACGCGCGCCTCGTGCTCGCCGCGGCGGCGACTTTCACCCCGCGGAGGGCTCGGGCGCCGAGATGTGCGCGCCGACGCCCGGGCTCGTGCGCCACTTTGCGCACCCGGGCGCGCAGCACCTTTGCGCGGCGCCCGGGCGGCGGCGGCCCTCCGTGCCGCCCGGAGCGCAGTGCTCCAGGGTCGTAACGCCCGGCCGCGCGTAAAAGGCCGCGCGCCACACATGCCGAGCCTTCTGGTGACCGGCGGGGCGCCGGGCGCGGACGCCGCGTGGGCGCGCGCGGCGCTGGCCGCGGGCATGGCCGTCGAGCTCAAGTCCTTCCACGGCCACGGCGCGCACGCGCAGGCCGGCGTCCGGGTCACCTGCGTGCCGCCGCAGGAGCTGGCGCTGGCCCGGCCGGCGCTGTGCGCCGCCGCGGCCAAGCTCGGCAAGCGCCCGCCCGCCCCGATGAGCTACGCGCACAAGCTCCTGGCGCGCAACCTCCACGTCGGCAGGGACGCGCTCGCCATGTACGCCCTGGCGCACGTCGACGGCTCCGCCGGGCTGGGGGTCGCGGGCGGCACCGGGTGGGCGTGCCAGCTCTTTGTCGACGCGCGCCCGCGCTCCCCGCTCTACGTCTACGACCTGGACAGTGCGCGCTGGCTGGCGCACGACGGCACGCGGCTTACCCCCGTCGACCTCGTGCCGCACCCGTCCACCTACTCCACCTGGGCCGGCGTCGGCGCGCGCGACGCGGGCGAGGCGGGCGAGCGCGCCGTCGCCGCGCTCATGGCTTCTTCTTCTGCTTGGTGATAAACCCCTGGATCACCGCCTCCAGCCCCGGGCACCTCCCCGCGACCTCGGCCAGGTGCCGCGTGCTGGTCGCCTCAATGGCGGGGATGTTGTACGGGTACGCAGGCGGCGGCTCGGTGTGCGGGCACGCCACGCCGCACGCGTCCATCCTCCAGCTCCCCCGCGGGTGCTCCGGCGGGTAGCCGCGCCGGAACTCGACCAGCTTGCCGCTCGATCCGGCGACCATCACCGCCGCGTAGCGCGCGTTCGAAAACGCCAGCTGCAGCAGCACCCCGAACTGCTCCAGGTCGAACGCGTGCACGCGCAGCACGTCGAACGGCTGCAGCTGGTGCGTAAACGTCCGGAGCCGCTGCACGAGCTTGACGTAGTCTTCGAGCGGCCAGGGCTCGGCGGTCCGGCGCCAGCCCGAGAGCACGGCCTGCGCGCGCGCGAGCTCGGGCGGCAGGAAGCGCCGCCGCTTCACCGCGCAGAAGCGCGCGCGGCGCGCGGGCGCGAGCCGCGGCCGGCGCAGGTCCCGCAGCAGCGCGTCCACCATCACGTCCCCGGCGAGCGCGCCGAGCATGCGGCGGCACGTCGTCTGCAGGCGCGCCATGTCCGCGAGCGCGAGGTACGCCGCGGCGTGGCGAACTAGCTCAACGGGCAGGGCGTTCATCGTTTTACACTCTGCGACTGCACCACCGCGCCGAGCAGCTCCTTCACTTGCGGGAACACGCGCATCACCGCGCCGACGACGTACGGGTCGACGTCGTTCAGGGACCTGAGAATGTCGCCCACGTTCCTGTTGACGTTGGCGTGCGGGGTGAACCATCTCCACTGCGCCATCACGTGCATCTCGGAAGCCTCAAAGCGCACGCGCAGGCCGATGTCGTGCTCGAACGCGAACGGCGCGCCGGCGGGCGCGGGGCACCACAGGGTCGCCTGGTACCGGTCCGGGCGGTCGCGCGCCAGGCGCAGCGCTGCCGCGAAATGCTCCACGGTGAACGCGTGCAGAATCCAGGGCTCGTTGTCGGTGAGCGCGAGCCGCGGCGCCTCGGCGAGCAGCGCGCGCCAGTCCGCCGGCGGCGCGTTTGTGTTCACGGCCATCTGCAGCGCGCCGACGTGCCACATGCTCGGCGGGAAGCTGGCGCTCCGCCGCCGGATGCCCGCGCGGAGCGCGTCGACGCGCCAGCTCGCGCGCTCCATGTGCACCACGGCACGCACCCACTGCAGGCGCGCGCCGGCGAGCGCGCCGAGCATGCGGCGGCACGTCGTTTGCAGGCGCGCCAGGTCGGCGAGCGCGAGGTAGTCGGCCGCGTGGCAGACTAAATCGGCGGGGAGGGCGTCCATCCAAGCATGTGTGCGACGTGCGCTTCCGCCGCTTCCGCCGTGGCGAACGTCTTATGCACATCTTCCCGGGACGATTTGTAGGTAGTGATCCGCACGGAAAAGTACTCTGCGTGCCGCCAGACCCGGCCGTGGGTGTCCTCGCCGACGCAGTAGATGGATGCGCAGTGGTCCGCGGGCAGCAGCGAGAAGGCCACCGCGAACTCGGCGGCGCACCGCGCGTTCGGGACGAAGTGGCTGTCGTCGAGATGTCGACGCACGAAGCGCAGCGTCCGCGCGTACGCAGCGAGGGGCACCAGAGGTGCCCCGGGCGTGAAGATGGACCACAAGACTTGCATCTGCGGCAGACCAGTCAAGCTGCACCACCAGCCTCCGGCGTTGCGCACCTGGCACCACACGCGCGTCCACGGCTCGTCGCGGTCGAGCAGGCGCCACGTCTGCGTGGACGCGCGCGCGAGCGCCACAAAGCCCCGCGGCGGCAGGAAGGAGGCCACGATTTCCAGGAGCTCGCGCGGGAGCATCGTTTGTGCCGCCGGGAGCCAGTCTACCACCCGAGCAGGCGTGCGACGTGGTCGCGCACGTCCTGCGCGGCGCCGAGCTGCTCCGTGCGCAGGGAGGTGACGCACCAGTGCGCGGCGTACGCGGTGACGCAGGCCCGCGCCGCGGCGCCGTAGGCAAAGAGGCGGCACCACGGGTCGTCGGGGCGCAGCTCGTCGAGCGCCGCGGCGAACTCGAGCGGCGTGTGCGCGCACATGTTGATAAAGGTGCGCGGCGGCAGGTGGCGCATGAGCAGCCGCGCGCCGCGGCGGTACTCGGCGATCGGCAGCGCGCTCTCCCTGCCGTACACGACGGCGCGGACGAGCCGCAGCGGGCGCATGGTCGGCTCTGGCGCCAGCCCGACGTGCCTCGCCGCCTCTAGCGCGCACCACGCCATGACCCACGGCTCGTCGCGGTCGAGCAGGCGCCACGTCTGCGTGGACGCGCGCGCGAGCGCCGCAAGGCCCCGCGGCGGCAGGAAGGAGGCCACGATTTCCAGGAGCTCGCGCGGGAGACGGTGCATTACGGCGTTACAATTGTGAGCCTCAGCGCCTGGTTGATCGACACGTCGTTGCCCACCGTCTCGATGCGCGTGATCACGGGCACCTTGACCTCGCGCAGCAGGCACCACGTGCGCGTGCAGAAGAGGAACAGCGTGTTCATGTCGCGGACCCCGCGGTCCGCGACGACGAGCACGTCGCCCACGAGCAGCAGGCGCATCACGTAGCCGGGCACCGCGAGCGACGCCACGACGGGGCAGTCGCTCTTCGTGACGTCGAACACTTCAATCTCTTTCATGACGGCCGAGTACGCCACGAGGAACTGCTCGCGCACGATGCACGTCGTGCGGGGCTCGGCGAGCATCGCCACGGGGTAGTGAATCAGCCACGGCTCCTCGCGGTAGCGCACGAACACCGGCTTGTGGCGGCTGCGCTGCGTGAACACGAAGAACCGCCGCGAGGCCGCCACGAGCGGCATGTGCCCAGAGCACACGCGCTCTTTGCCGTTGACGAGAAAGCTCCACTTGTCGCGGCCGTCGTTGTTCACCGATATGATCTCGTCGACGCCAGCGCGCAGCAGGTACGGCGGGTAGTCGTAGCGGGTTTGCGTGCAGAAGGAATTCCAGTCCTTCTGCATCTTCGCCGGCAGCGCGCTCGGCGCGGGGTCGAAGCAGGGCAGCTGCGGCGCAAAGTGCGGCGTGACCGCGCCGAGCGCAGGGAAGCGCGCCACCAGCGTGCCCGGGATCGTGCGGCCGAACACGGGGAAGAGGCCCATCCACCGCCAGCGCCGCGCGTTCAGCAGGCACGTCTTGAGCACCGCGCGCCAAAAGTGCTCGCCGAGGCTCGCCCAGCGCGCCTTGTCCGCGCTCCCGAGCCGCGCCACGCCCGGGTCGAACGCCGCCAGCAGGCACAGCACGTCGCGCGGGTGGTGCATTGTGGTGTGACGTTACGATGCGATGTTTACGATAAAGGAGCCGTTCAGCCACAAGCGGCCGTCGTGCGCCCGCATCACGTGCACGTAGGGCGCGGGCATGCACCTGGCCTCGCGCCAGGTGCCGACCTCGAGCAGCGCGACGGCCGAGCGGTGGCCGGCGATGCTGCCCGCGACGGCCAGGAACTCGCCGACGACGGCGAGGCGCTCGAGTTGGCTCCGCTCGTAGACCCACCGCGGCGGCTCCACGCCGCGCAGGTCGACGATGCACAAGCCGGTGCTGCCCGCCATGACGCGCGCGAGGTAGCGGTCGGCGACGATTTCGCACGCGTAGTACCCGGCGTCGAAGCGGAACAGGACGCGGTCGCTTTGCCTGTCGACGACAATGTCCTCGCGAAAGTTGGTGAAAAAGAGGAAGGACCGGCTCGCCGCGGCGGGGTAGCACACCCCTTCCGCGTCGAAAAACACGTGGTCGCCATCGCGCTCGTCCCGCAGCAGGTGGGCGGGGGGCGGCGGTTTCTCCGCGACCCACGGCGCGAGCGCGCCGAGCGCGGGGAAGCGCGCCACGAGGCTCGCGGGGATCGCGCCGCGGAAGCACAGGCCCCGGTGAACCCAGCGCCAGCGCTCCACGTCGCTCTGGCACGTCTTGAGCACCGCGCGCCAAAAGTGCTCGCCGGCGGCCCGCCACCACGCGCGGCCCGCGCGCGCCAGGGAGACTGCGCGCGGCGTGAAGGAGGCCACGATGCCCAGCAGCTCCTCGGGGAGGACGGGCATGTTACGATGTGTTTATGCGCAAGGAGCCGTTAAGCACCAGCGCGTCGCCGACCGCGGTCATCGTGGCGACGCGCGGCACGGGGAGGGTGCGGCGTGCACTGATGTCGCTCAGGTCGATGAGATCGACGTAGTCGTTGGGGCCGCAGAAGGTCCGCGCGAAGGCGACCACGGCGCCGCAGACGGCCATGCAGAGGATCCCGCTGCCGACGTACGTGCGGCCCGGGGGCTTGCTGCCCGTGAGGTCGACGAGGTGCATGTGGCGCGTGTCGTGGTCCAGGAAGAGGAGCGTCGAGTCGGCGACGAGGGCCGCCATGCCGACGCGGACCCTCGCTTCGGGGAGACCGGCGACGCCCTTCATCGCCCTGCGGTCGTGCACCGACAGCGCGCGGCTCTCCACCCCTGCGCACACAAAGTAGGCAGCGGACGCGGCGATGATGAGGCGGGCCATCTCCGGGTGCTTCTCGCCGCCGTTTACCCGGCAGTGCCACATGCCGCCTTCCCGGAAGTTCTCGATCACGTCGCTGCCGCCGCGGACCGCAAAGTAGGTCTGGGTCGGCCAGTGGCCGCTCTTGTGGGCGCGCCAGCGCTCGCGCAGGGGCTCTGCAAACGTGTCGGGGAGCTCCTCGAAGCGAGGCAGGCCGGGCGCCTCGTACGGCGCGAGCGCGCCCAGGCGCGGGAAGCGCGCGACCAGCCCCGCGGGCGTCACCCAGACGCGGTTCATCTCCCGGGAATCCAGGCGATTGCGCCCCCGCAGCATCGTCGCGACCAGCGCGCGCCAAAAGTGCTCGCCGGCGGCCCGCCACCACGCGCGGCCCGCGCGCGCCAGGAAGATTGCGCGCGGCGTGAAGGAGGCCACGATGCCCAGCAGCTCCTCGGGGAGGACGGGCATGTTACGATGTGTTTATGCGCAAGGAGCCGTTAAGCACCAGCGCGTCGCCGACCGCGGCGAGGCGGGTCACGCGCGGCACGGGGAGGGTGCGGTGTGTGCGGATGTCGCTCAGGTCGACGAGCGACAGGCGGTTGCCGGCCGCGATGGCGACCGTCGTGCCGCAGAGAACCACGTGCGACACGTCGGAGGATCCGACGTACGCGGAGTCGTTGGGCCTGCTGCCGTCCAGGTGGAGCAGGTGCAGGGTGCAGTAGCTGGTGTCGTACGCCACGAGCGCGGCGTCGCCGACCATGTGCACCAGGCCGGGGCGGGTGTGGATGTGGCCTTGCTCGAACGGGTTCCTCGTCTCGCGGGTCGCGCGGTCGTGGACCAGCAGGGCCTGGCTCCTGCGGACGACGGCGGCGTACTTTGGCGAGCAGGCGACAAGCACGGCGCCGTCCGCGTTGTAAATCGGGTCGCCTCCGTCGACGCGGTAGCGCGGCTCCGGATTCGCAAAGACCTCGACGACGTGCTCGCCCGCGCGGTACATGGCGAGCACGCCGGCGAGGACGCCGAGGTTCCAGGCGCGCCAGCGCACGCGCAGCCGCTCTGCAAACGTGTCGGGGAGCTCCTCGAAGCGAGGCAGGCCGGGCGCCTCGTACGGCGCGAGCGCGCCCAGGCGCGGGAAGCGCGCGACCAGCCGCGCGGGCGTCACCCATATGCTCCCCCGGTGCGCCCCAGCGTGCGTCGCCGCGATCACCGCGCGCCAAAAGTGCTCGCCGGCGGCCCGCCACCACGCGCGGCCCGCGCGCGCCAGGAAGACTGCGCGCGGCGTGAAGGAGGCCACGATGCCCAGCAGCTCTTGCGGCAGGTGCGGCATCGGCGCGTGTGTGGCGTCAGGAGCCGCCGTGCGGGCGGTCACACTTTGCATGGAGCACTTTCCCGCCGACGTGGCGCCGTACCCGCAGCAGGTGCGGATGACGGAGACGATGCTGGCGGCGCACGCGATGGGCGAGAACGGGCTCATCTGCGCGCCCACGGGCTGCGGCAAGAGCCTGGCGGTGGTCGCCAGCGCCATCGCGATGAGCCAGGCCAAGAAGGCGGACGGCACGACGCGCCCGACCTACGTGTTGACCCGCACGCACACGCAGGTGCCGCAGCTCGTGGCGGCGCTGAAGCGGGCCCGCGGGTTCACGGGGACCATGACGGTGCTGGGCTCGCGCGAGCGCAGCTGCCAGCGCTTCCCCGGCATGAAGGGCGCCGAGCTCAAGGACGCCTGCGCGCACGCAGTCTCCAAGAAGGAGTGCAGCTTCCACGAGAGCCGCGGGCTGCTGACGTACGCCGGCGTGGAGGACATCGAGGACATGTGCGCGCGCGGCCGCGAGCTGTCGGCGTGCGTGTACTACGCGAACAAGGAGCGGGCGCTCACCGCCGACATCGTGTTCGCGCCGTACAGCTACCTGCTGGACCCGTCGGTGCGCGACGCCCTGGAGCTGCGCGAGGACGGCAACATCCTCATCGACGAGGGGCACAACGTGGAAAACGTGCTGCGCGAGGCCAACTCGTTCGTCTACGCGCGCTCGCTGATCCGCCGCGCGGAGACGGCGATGACGCAGCGCAAGCGGCACGCGCTGGCGCTGCTGCTGAAGCAGGTCGCGGACACGCGCGACGTGACGGCGCACTCGGGCGTGCACTGCGCGTGGGACCTGGGCAACCTGGCCAAGCTGGACGCGGAGCTCGCGGAGCTGGTGAAGCAGGAGCGCGGCAGCAAGCTCGAGGTCGCGCAAAAGCTCGTGCGCGTGCTGGTGACGATGAAGGAGAACCCCAAGGACTACGTGATCTACGTCGAGCCCGACGTCGCCGCCGGCACGAAGGGCGACGCGGGCGCGCTGGCCGTCAACTGCCTGAACCCCGCGGTCGGCATGCGCGCGCTCAAGGCCCACTGCATCTGCCTGCTGTCGGGCACGCTCGAGCCCTTTGACGCCGTGGAGAGCGAGCTGGGCGTCAAGTTTCCGCACCGCGTCAGCCTGCCGCACGTCATCGACATGCGGCGCAGCGCCCTGGTGCGGCAGCTGTCGGGCTGGGAGGGCGTCAAGCTCGACTCGACGTACAAGAACGCGTCCTCGCTGCCGTACCAGCAGGCCCTGGGCAGGGCGCTGCTCGCCGTGGCGGAAACGGTGCCCAACGGCGTGCTGGTCTTCTTCACCTCGTACGCGCAGCTCGACGCCTGCGTCAGCGCCTGGGGCCCGCTGTACGCGCAGATTGACGCGCGCAAGTCCGTCTTCGTGGAGGCGCGCCAGGGCGAGCTGCCGCTCGCCGCCTACCGCGAGGCCGCGGCGTCGGCGCGGGGCGCCGTGTTCCTCGGCGTCTACGGCGGCAAGCTGTCCGAGGGCGTGGACTTTGTCGCCAAGGACGCGCGCTGCGTCGTGTGCATCGGCGTGCCGAACCCCAGCCTCAAGTCGCAGGCCATCGTGCAGAAGAAGGGCTGGAACGACCTGAACAGGCGCACGCACTACGACGGGTGGAGCTGGTACCGCATGGTCGCGATCCGCGCCGTGTGCCAGGCGATGGGGCGCTGCCTGCGGGACCGCAACGACTACGGCGCCATCCTGCTCGCGGACGAGTCGTTCGCGCAGCGCACCAAGGGGCTGAGCGCGTGGGCGCTGGACGTCTGCCGACCGTCACCTGGGGGGTTGGCGCTCAAAAACGAACTGCAGGTGTTTTTTGAGGCAAAGGGCCGAGACGGGGTGGTGTAACACACACGCATGTTCACCAAACGCTCCCTCGTGGCCGAGACCAACAACGCGCGGCTGTACTCGGGCCGCGACGGCAAGCGCAAGCGCGTCCCCGCCGCCCCGCCCCGCTGACGCCCGGCAGCCGCGTCGCGATCAAGGAGATGCTGCACGACGGCAGCAAGGAGGTGGCGCTGCTCGCCAAGATGCCGCCGCACGCGTGCGTGGTGACGCTGCTCGGCCACGGCCCGCGGCTCGCCGTCTACGCCTGGCACGGCAGGAACCTGGACAGGGAGCTCGGCGCCGCCTTCTTCGCCGAGCCGCAGGCCATGGCCGTCACGCACCAGCTGCTGCAGGCGCTGCAGCACTGTCACGCGCACGGCGTGGTGCACTGCGACCTGACGCCGTACAACATCCTGGTGAGCGCGGGCCAGGTCAAGCTCGCGGACTTTGGCAACGGCCACGCGGCGGGCCGCGCCATGCCCTGGGACCAGACCACGGTCAACTGGCGCGCGCCCGAGGTGGCGCTGCGCCGCCCGGGCTGCGGCGCGGCGGTGGACCTGTGGGCGGCGGGCCTGGTGCTGGCGGAGATGGCCACGGGCAGCCGGCCGTGGTCGCTGGACGACAAGGACGACTTGCAGAACGTGCACCTGGTCGCCGCCGCGCTCGCCTACCTGAAGAAGGCGCCCCTGCTGCCGTGCCAGTACTCTGAGCGCGCACACACGCTCGCGTCCGGCCTGCTGGCATGGAGGCCGGAGGACAGGCTGACGGCGCGGGAGGCGCTGGGGCTCTTCTAGCGTGGAGGGGCACGGTGGTAAAGCGCTTACCCACCGCCGCGGTGGTCTTCGACCTGGCGGCCAAGCGCCCCGCGCGCGCCAGGCTGTTCCTGAGCCGCTTCCACGACCTGGTGCGCGCGGACGCGGCGCTGGCCTGCGCCGGCGACGCCTGGGGCCGCGCCCACGCCGGCTACGCCATGGTCTCGGTGATGAGCGAGCTGCTCTGGGTCGCCGCGCACTTTGACGACGACTAGAGCGTGTAACGCAGCAGCGCCCCGCCGGCGAGCGCGAACTCCACCTGCAGCGTGCCGCTCGCGTGCACGCGCAGCCTGGCCGAGGCCGCCGCCGAGCCCGCCGCGCGGCAGACGCGCCGCAGGTGCACGCCGCTGGCCTCGGCCTGCACCTCGCCCCGGCGCATGACCACGGCGGGCACCGTGCGCCGCGCGCCGCCGCAGGACACGAACTCGAGCGCGGCCGCGCCCGCGCGCAGCGTGAACGCGCCGTCGGCGACGTGCGCCGCGGCCTGGTCCAGCTTGCGCTTGGGCAGCAGCGCGTCCAGCTCCACGGCGGAGGCCCGGAGCTGCACCAGGTCGTGCGCGCGGTAGGGCACGCGCAGCACCTCGTCGTCGCCGGCGGAGAGCCGCAGCTCGCTCGCCGTGCAGTCCACCCGCAGCGTGGCGTCCTCGGGCAGCGAGCGGCAGAAGGCCGCCAGCAGCTTGGGCTGCACCGAGGGGCGGCCCGCGCCCGACGCCGGCGCGTCCAGCACCGCCTCCGCGAGCACCACGCGGTGCCCGTCCATGCCGCGCACGCACAGCCGGCCGTCCAGGCAGAAGAGCGCCGCCTCGGGCGCGAGCGCGCCCACCGCCCGCAGCGCCCGGCCCAGGCCGCGCACGTCGACCACGCTCGCCTGCAGCATGTGTGGGCCGCGCACATGCTGCACCGCCGCCCGCCGCCGCAGCCGCCCGCCGCCGGGCCAAGGAGCCGGCGGGCCAAGGAGCCGGCGCGGGGTCTGAGCAGAGCGGCCCCTGGTCACAAACGAGGATGGCGTGGGTGCCCGGCCGGCAGCTGACGTACGCGGAGGCGTACGAGGTGCTTCTGTGGGTGCGCGGCGGCGGCGCGACGGCGGCGCAGGTCGCCGCGGCGGCGCGGCTGGACCGCGTGCGGGTGGAGGCGCTGCTGAGCAAGGAGGAGCGCGCGGGGGACGCCGCGTTCCGGACGTGGCTGCGCGCGCTGGACCCGGGCCCGCCCGTGCGCTTCGGCGGCGCGGAGCGCCCGGTGATGCCCCCGGCGCTCCGCGCCCGCCTCGTGCACCCGGACCGCTTCCGCGAGCAGCACGCCGCGCGCGACGAGTGCAGCGACCTCGGCGCGCTCCTCGAGCGCGCCGAGGTGGGGAGCTTCGAGGTGGGCGCGCTGCACGCCGACAGGGTGGAGCGCGCGGCGCGGCGGTTCCGCCCGGCGACGTTCCTCGCCAAGCTGGCGGCGGTGACGCGCAAGGACCGGGGGGAGCCCGACGTGGTGGACCTGACGATGGGGGACGACGACATTTACGCGGCGGTGGTGGTGTAGCGCTAAACCCGTCACCCGACACTCGTGTAGCACCCGCAGACGGTGTGGCGCGTGGTCGAGCAGAGGCCCTGCGCCGTGCCGAAGAAGGCCGGCGCGGGCGAGGCGGACGAGCACGTGCCGAACTGGCCGCGCGTGGTGGGCGCGCCCGACGCCCAGTTGGTGCACGTGGCGTACGGCACGGGGCTGAACGAGGGCGCGGTGAGCGGCGCCGGCGTGCCGCCCGAGCCCGCGCAGCCCGTCCAGAACGTGTCCGCCGGCGGGCAGCCGATGTCCGCCGACCAGGCCGGCGACACCGTGCCGGCGACGAGCGCGGTCACCGAGGGCCTGCGCGCGGGTGAGTCGCCTGCGCGCGGCGCGCGTACGCAATCGTCGCGCCGCCGGTGGTCGGCGGCCCGGTCACCTTGGTCGCGGCGGGCGCCAGGCCGGTCAGCGTCGCGCCGTAGCCCGCGGGCGACGACGTGCAGTACACGGGGTTCGCGTTGGACCCGTGCGTGCACGTGATCGGCCCGCTCGCGGGCGTCGCGAACGTCGCGTCGCAGATGGACGGGCTGATCGAGCCCGTGGACTGCGCGGAGCTGGCGTAGAGCATGATGCGCGCGCCAATCGTCGGGCTGCGGCGGGGTGAGCGCCGCGGCGCGCGCAACGACGCACGCTGGCGTGGGGGTGAAGGGCGAGGCCGTGGGGATGGGCGAGAAGGGCGGCGCCGCGCGCGCGCTGCTGCACACGCACACGACGGAGGCGGCGAGGTCGTGGCAGTCAAAGGCGCCCGACTCGAGCCAGCCGGCGCCGCGGTCCCCGCCCAGCACGCCCGAGCCCGCCGCGCTCACGTCGCCGTTGAAGGTCCAGCCGAAGCAGTTGTCGTAGGCCCCCGACGTCGGCGTCGTCGGCGGGTGCGCGCCGCCGGCGGCGTCCATGCCCGTCCACGCGGCGGCGGGGAAGACGCCCGGGTTCTCGTACTCGGTGTCCAGGGACGCGTACAGCGGGCCCGCGAGGAAGTCCGCCCACGTCGCGGCGACCGCCAGCCCGTCGGCCGTGGCCACGGGCAGGCCGGCCCCGATGCCGTACAGCAGGGGGAAGTTGGCGCCAGTGTCCGTGGCGTTGTAGGCGAGGAAGGCGACCGCGCTGCCCGGCAGGCAGTCGCCGGGCATCTCGGCCAGCCCGTTGCAGTACGCCGTCGTCGCCGCGCGGTCGCCGAGGGCGCCGTCGAAGACGTCCGCCGCGCCGAAGAGCAGCGTGCTGTAAAAGTACGGCGTCGGCGAGGCCGAGGGGTAGGCCGTGGGCGGCAGCGTCGGGCCCGCCGAGGGGTAGGCCGTGGGCTGGCGCGTGGGCGCCGTCGTGGGCAGCACCGTCGGCGCCGCGGGCGAGGCCGTGGTCGGCCGGGCCGAGGTGGGGCGCAGCGACGGCGAGCCGGACGGCGAGCGCGACGGCGAGCTCGTGGTGATCGCCGTGCCGCCGAAGCAGGCGCACACGACGTACTTGCGGTCGCCGCACTTGCCCGCGGCCGAGTCCAGCCAGCCGTTGACGGCGTCGGCGACGCCGAACGTGCCCGTGCCCGCCGTGCACCTGCGCGGGTCAGTCCGGGGCGGCAGGGAGGGCGCACGTCGCGCCCGAGCTCTGCCAGTCGTTGCAGTTGGCGCCCAGGCGGCCGGCCGGGGTCGCGCCGGTCCAGAAGTCGGACCCCGGCGGGAGCACGCCGCCCCGGGCGAGCGTCTGCGTCAGCAGGACGCCCTCGAACATCGAGTCCCACGAGCCGGCGACGGGCTCGCCGTAGGGCCCCGTGACGGCCGCGCTGCCGTCCGGGGCCAGGTCGGCGGCCACGTCGTCAATGTACGAGAGCAGCGCCGCGCCGGCGGTGCACCTGCGCGGCGTGAGACGGTGTTTCGTTTTTGACGCACCCCAGCTCCGCGTAGAGCGCCAGCGTCTGGCAGAAGGCCGTCGTCTGCAGCCGCGTGCCCCGGCCCCCGTTGAACTGCAGCGCGCTGCCCAGCAGGATGACGTCGCCGGCGCGGGCCGCCGGCGCGAGCAGCAGCAGAACGGCGGCAGCGAGCATCGGAAAGTGTGCCGGCCGGAACGAGCCGCGGCGGCTCCTGCGGGGCGTCAGGAACGCCGTCGGCGCGGGACATTGCGGGCTCACAAACACACACGCCGGCGCCATGGCCAAGACGAGCACCAAGTTCACCCCGATCAAGATCCGCCTCGGCACCCGCCACCGGGCCAGGCAGGGCCCGAAGAAGGCCATGGGGCCCTTCAACCGCTTCGTGGTCGACAACATGGCCGCCGTCAAGAAGACGCACGTGCGTTCCCTCCCCCACCTAGACCCGCCGGCCGCGCCGCAAGCACGGTGCCGGTGAACAGCGCGCACCGCCCCCGCAGAGGGGCTAGGCAACCGTGCCGGCAGCGGCCCGCGCGACGCTCCCCCGGTCAGTCCACGGACTGACCCGCACACAAGCCCGAGATTTTCGAGAAGGGCGCCCCCAGGGGCTCGCTGTTCAAGAAGATGGGCGAGCTGTGGCAGGAGCGCAAGAAGACGATTTCCGCCAAGGAGGCAGTGGAGGTCGCGGAGTAACACACTTTCCCACGCACCCACCACCAGCCCCGGGGAGATATAACCTGCGCGCGTCCGCCATCAACCCCGCGATGGACGCGTTCACGCTGTACGCGGCCGAGCGCTATGACTACCTCCGCGACATGATGTCCGACGTGGCGCAGTTCTGCGCGTACTTTGTCTTTGCCGCCTTCATGGCCAACGACTTTACGTCGCTGCTGCTCAACGGCATCCGCGGCGAGTACGTGGGCATGAACGCGGTGTACGCGGCGCGCTTCCTGGTCACGGTGGGCTTCTGGTTCATCCTGTCCTGGGCCTGGCTCTCGCTGCCGCGCCACGGCACGCTCAGCGACTGGAAGCCCGCGCCGTCGAACGGCTTCAAGGGCCGCGACAAGCGCCTGCTGGAGCTGCTGCGCGGCACCTTTGCCTACGCGTTCATGTTCACCTGGGCGCTGTGGTTCGCGGCGCGCTTCGTGCCGTACGGCGAGACGTTCTCGCTCAACATCAACAGCGCCAACTACCCCTTTGGCGACGGCCGGCGTACCATGTCGCGGGTGCGCGCCCGCCCCGCCCCGGGCTGACGCGCGCAGGCGGACAACGGCACCTTTTACACGGTGTACGGCTTCCACCCCGGCGACCCCAACGGCATGTTCCTCACGCTCGCGGTGCAGCTCGTCGTCTCGGTCACCATCAACCTCGTGCAGTTCGCGCTGTACCACCTGGACTGGTACGCGACCACCGGCGACGTGAACCGCGACACCGGCAGCCTGCTGCAGGACGTGTTCGACTTTTACTTCCAGACGACGGTCTGCGCGGACAAGAGCGTCGTCAAGGACAAGCAGTGCACCGAGCGCCGCACCGAGATCCTCAACGCCTTCCCGTTCGTGTACTGCTTCGCCTGGGGCTGGTACGCGGGCGTGGTGGTCGTCCCCGGCTACACGGTGTCCTCGGCGGGCGGGCTCACGGGCTACGCGGGCAGCTGGGACTCGGGGATTGTGCGCGCCAACTACGACTTTGGCTGGATGGTCGCCGTGACGGCCATCCTGTTCAGCTTCCGCGCCGCCGCCGAGCTCGTGGTCGGCAAGCTGTTCGGCCTGGTCGAGCCCGAGCCCTTTGCCGTCTGGGTGCCGGCCACCGTGCGCGGCGGCTTCCCGTTCACCGTGGCGCTCATCTGGACCTTCTGGATCAACTACGCGCTCAGCCCCTCGCTGACCGTGGCCATGTTCGGCAGCTCGCACGTCGAGTGGGGTGCGTCGCCCCCAGGCCCGCACTGACGCCGCCGGCAGTCTTCTACCCGCTGGTGACCTTTGGCAACGACATCCTGTGGCACCTGTTCGCCTGGTCGTGCGCGGCCAGCTCGGTGGTGCTGCTGCTCTGGGTCGTCTTCGAGTCGCTGTGCGCCGTCGTCGAGGTCGTCGGCGGCGGCAAGCGCGGCACCGTCGTCGACGCCTGGTGGGAGAACATGCACGGCCTGTTCTGCGACAACGGCAGCGGGGCCGGCGACCTGTACGCCTGCTTCACGCTCACGATGACCTTTGCGCTCGCCTTCCTGTTCGAGTGGTGGATCGCCGAGCGCGCCACGGGCTTTGTGCTCGCCTCGCTGTACCCGCTCGAGAACGACGAGCTGCCCCAGTTCACGCCCCACCAGCTCATCGCCAACATTACCCTCGCGGCCATCGGGCTCGCGCTCTGGCTGCTGTTCCGCGCCTTCTGGCTCCTCGTGCCCAAGGGCCTGTGCGCCGCCCCCGCCCGCGGCAGGCGCATCCACGCCGACGCCGAGCCGGGCATCTACGCCGACTCCAAGCACGGCGAGCCCCCCGCCGGCCTGCTGCAGGCCCCGCTCCTGCCGCCCCAGCAGCGCGCCTTCACGCCCAGGCTGGAGCAGCACAGGCTGTAACGCCCGTTATTCCCCCAGGAGCCGGTCTGTTTTAAGGAGCCGTTCGGCCCGCCAGCAGGGGAAAATCACGCACACACGCGGCGCCGCCGCGGTCGCTCAGGCTGTTTTCCGTTAAGCGAAATCCTCCGCGCTCCGACAGCCAGAAAGCGCCTTTTCGAGAGCCGACGCGCGCGGAGCGTGGTGTTAGGCCGGCGTTTGCGGCAGAGGCCGGCGTTAACCCGATGAAGGAGCCGACTTGGCTCGCTGGGGCCCAGGAGCCGAGGCGTCCAGAAGCTACCCGGTGCCCACCAGAGACGGGTGCCTGCCCCCTGCTTGCTTTTGCTGCAAAAACATAACTGTTCCTGACAGGAACAGTTATGTTTTCACGCAGGAACGCGAGTGCTTTTGCAGCAAAAGGAGGCAGGGGGCAGGCACCCGTCTCTGGTGGGCACCGGGTAGCTTCTGGACGCCTCGGCTCCTGGGCCCCAGCCAGCCAAGTCGGCTCCTTCATCGGGTTAACGCCGGCCTCTGCCGCAAACGCCGGCCTAACACTACGCTCCGCGCGCGTCGGCTCTCGAAAAGGCGCTTTCTGGCTGTCGGAGCGCGGAGGATTTCGCTTAACGGAAAACAGCCTGAGAGACCGCGGCGGCGACGCGTGTGTGCGTGATTTTCCCCTGCTGGCGGGCCGAACGGCTCCCGGAAAGCAGAGCGGATCCTGGCGGCGGTGTTTGTCGTTGTGCGCAGAGTAGACACACTTTCGTTCCATGCTTCTGCTCATGCTCGCCTGCCTCGCCGGCGCCTCCGCCATCGCGCCGCCAGAGGACTGGGTCGACACGCACCTCAACCGCACGGACCCTTGCTCGTCATGGTGGCCCGAACTGCACATCTCCCGAAGGGTCATTCCGGACGAGACGTACTCCAGCTGGTTCGAGTACGCCGACGCCGTGCACGACGGTGCCTGGCTGGTGTTGCCGCACTTCCCCGGCGGGTGGGACCAGAACTACGCGGCCTACACCTTGGACGAGGCGTGGTGCTCGCCGTCGCGCCACGAAGTCAAGCCCCTGAACGACTCTTCGCGCGAGTTCTGGCTGCATGCCATCCGCGCCCGCCTGCCGCTTCTGCGGCAGCGGGAGAGCGCGACGTGGGTGTAACTCGCTCACTCATGGAAACCTTCACCGCACTCCTCGAAATCGCCGTGGCCACCGCGCTCTGCATCCGCCTGCCGCGCGTTCTCTCGCGCGGCCCGCTCACTCACGAAACCCACCTCCTTGCCGCCCTGGCTCTATGCCTGCTCCTTACGTTCTGCATGCACGCGCGGGTAGTAATTCATCGCATGCGGGTCTTGGCCGGCAGGGAGATGTCTCCAATCTGCACGTGCTCTACGCGCTGCGGGGCATGTGGGCGGCAGCGGCGCTGACCTGTCTGTTATACTTTTCCTCCGTCTTCGCCGTAGCCACCCTGTACGACGCGCCGGCCCGGTGCCCCCGCCGCTTCCTGCGGGACGTGCTCCGCGTCGTGCTCCGCCACATGCTGCCGATCATGATCCTGAACGGGCTGCTGCTCGCAACCGGAACGACACGGTGGTAAGGAAGCCGTTACGAAGTAACACACATGCGCAAGCTTTCCTTCTCCGAACCGCCCGGCCCCCTCGTCGTGGAGTTCGTCCTCGCAGCGTGCACTCGCCGAGCTCCGGGCAGCTGCGCGGAGTAGGCATGGGCTCCCCGGTTCGCCAGGACGACGGAGGACCCGCTGCGCTGAAGGACCTGCCGCGCGAGCTGATGCACGTGCTCGCCGCCCTCGCGCCGCGCGCGGCGGTGCGCGCCGCGCGCGCGTGCGGCGAGCTGTGGGGCCGCTTCCGCGACGACCCGCACCTCTTCCTCCCGGCCGCCAGGGAGGTCTGCGCGGACCCCGGGAGGTGGCCCTCCGTGCCGCCGTCGCTCGCGGCGCGCATGCCGCTGCTCGCGAGCTGGGTGCCCGTCGCGGTCAGCGCCGCCGACGCGTTCTGCTACGCCGCGTCGCCGGACGGCGCGACGCTGGCGGTCATCTACACCACCAACTACGACGCCGTCCACCTCTACGACACCGAGCCCTTCGGCCTGCGGTGCGTCACCGAGCTGCCCGCGCTGCCCCCGTACGAGTACTACGCCGACATGACGTTCTCGCCCCTGGGCGACGCGCTGCAGGTTGACGCGATCGTGCGGAGCGCCGTCGTCGTCCTCGGCAAGGGCGTGCACGTCGCGTACTACCTGAAGGGCCAGCTGCTCACCGCGACCACGCTCCTGGCGCTCACGTTACCCGGGGGGGCAGGCAGCCAGACGGCGTTCCAGGTCCTGGACGTGTGCGGCGGGGCGGCCCCGGTGACCTGGGCGCACAGACCCGCCGGCAGCGTCACCGAGCTGTACGCCAGCGCCACGTACGCCATAGTCGAGTACACCCCCTGCCGGCTGGAGCTGCTCACGCACGAGGGCGCGCTGCTGCGCGAGCTGGCGCTGCACGACGTCATGTTCCATGGGTTCGCGACGCAGGACGGCTTCTACGCGCTGCACGACACGGGGGCGTGGTCCGTGTGGAAGCTGGCTACGGGCGAGCACCGCCGGCTGGGGGACGGCGCGTGGCAGATCGCCGTGCGCGCGGACGGCCGCGTCGCCGCGGACAATAACGCCTTCATCTGCTTCGGCGCCGTCGCCCGGCCGATCGCCAGGGCGGAGCAGATCGCCTGGGCGGGGGCCACTTTTACTTCACGCTCCGCAGCGTGCTCCACCGCCTGGAAACCGCTCGTTGAGCGGCTCGGCGAAGGTGTAACACACACGTTTGCGATGGACATGCTGTGGATCGACATGCTGGCAGCGTCCTTCTGCCTGACGCTGGCGGTCTGCCATACATGGCTCGACCCGGGCAGCTCGGCGAGCGAGCACCTCTGCTTCGGGATGACCGTGCTCGCGGCGTTCACGCTGCTGCAGCACGCGCACGCCATTGGCGCGGTGCTGCGCGGACATTAGGTGTTAAACCCCTTCGCCTCCTCGAACCACGCGGCGGCCGCCGCCGCGAAGGCGGGCATGCGCTCGGCGGCGCCCTGCAGCGGCAGGGTCACGTGCTGGCTGACCGTGCGCCTGCCCGGGCGCACGCACGCGAGCAGCACGTGCAGCTCGCCCTGCGCGGCGTCCACGCCGAGGCTGTACTCGAAGCGCGCCGGCCCGGGAGGCGCGGCGTCCACGGCCTGGGCGACGGAGCCGGTCATGAGTGAGCGGCCACTCGGCATGGAGCTCCTCCTGGCGCCCTACCGGCAAGTCGCGGCCGACCTGGCCCGCGTCTTCGTCTGGACGGCAGACGACCTGGCCCGCGTCTTCGCCTGGACGGCAGACGACCTGGCCCGCGGCTTCGTCTGGATGACAGAAGCCTCCGTCGAGCGCTTCGTGGCGCCCTACCGCTACCTCGTTCTGATGCACCAGATCGGCACGGGGTTCCTCGTATGGGGCGCGGGGTGCGTGGCGCTCTTCGTGGCGCTCTTCGCGGCGTGCCCTCCGCTCATGGACGCGCTGGACTGGCTCAGCGATCTGGATGGGGCGCCGCACAACTCCATGCGGCCGTCGCGCCTGCTGCGCCACACGCTCGCGGCGGTCTTGCTGGTATGGGCCGTGCTCAAGGCGCGCAACCTCGCCGCGGACCCCTACGACATGCACGCCATCCTCGCCGCCGAGGGCGTCTTCCTGCTCATGGCGGCCACCTCGCTCGTGCTGTGGCGCGCGACCGTGCTCGCCGAGGACGGGCTCATCTACCTCTGGCCCGCGGAGACGCTCGAGCCCTGGGTCGACTGGGCCTCCGCGGCAGTAGAGCGCGCGCTCCAAGTGTAAACGCGTTGGTTTACCACTCAATGCTGCGTCTGCTGCTTCTCGCCGCCGCGGCGGCGGCCACGCCCTGCCTCATCGGCACGACGCTGGTGAACAACGCGCCCTTCCCCCCGGACGCGCCCGCGCCCCTCTGCCTCTACCGCACCAGCGCCAGCATACTCGGCAGCAACGTCACGTACGACTCGGCCGACATGGCCTGCATCGAGTCGGCGCTCAGGCCGACCACCTGCGCCGAGGTCGTGCCGCTGGCCGCCTTCCCGGGCCAGGACTTCTCCTTCGACTCGTGCGCGCCGCTGCGCACGTGCCAGGGCGGCGTGCTCATCACGCCCAGCTTCCGGCTCGGCGCGCTCCAGAACTCGCTGCAGTGGGTCGTCTACGGCAACTACTGGACGCAGAGCACGCCGCAGGGCAGCTACGCACCGTGCGGCTACGGCAACGCCGCCTCGGCGACCACGCTGCTCGGCACGGGCGCCTTCGCCGACTGCGCAGCGCTCGCGCTGCCCGTGCTCTGCCTCTGCGTCGACCCGAGCTCCACGCCCGCCCCCACGCCCTCGCCGACCTCGGCCGCGCCCACTCTGCCCTCCGCCGCGCCGACCTCCGCCGCGCCGAGCCGCCGGCCGAGCCGCGCGCCCTCGCAGGCGCCCTCGCGCCGGCCCTCGCGCCCGCCCTCCAGGGCGCCCTCGCGCCGCCCGTCGCTCGCGCCCATCCCCAGCCCGTCGCACTCGTGCGTCCCCCCGCGCGCGCGCTAACCCGGCCGCAGGCCCTCGCGCAGGCCCTCGCGCGCCCCGAGCCGCGCGCCCTCGCGCGGGCCCTCGCGCGCGCCCACCTGGCGCCCCACGCAACGGCCCACGCGCTCGCCCACCCGGAGCCCGTCCAGGAAGCCCTCCGCCGCCCCCTCGCCCAGGCCGTCGCGCTCGCCGACCCTCTCCCCGGCGTCAGCGCGGCCCAGCGCGGCGCCCTCCAGGGCCCCGGCGTCAGAGCGGCCCTCCGGCTCGCCCTCGCGCTCGCGGCCCAGCAAGGCCCCCACGCGCTCGCCCGCCACCCGGCGGCCCTCCGTCAGCCCGCGCGCGGGCTACACCAACGCGCCGACGCCCTTCCCCACCGCCTTTCCCAGCTCGGCGCCGACCGTCTACCCCACCGCGAGCCCCTCTGCCGCCCCGGACACCGCGGCGCCCTCGCGAGCGCCGTCCGAGGCACCAGGCACCGCGGCGCCCTCGCGAGCGCCGTCCGAGGCACCAGGCACCGCGGCGCCCTCGCGAGCGCCGTCCGAGGCACCAGGCACCGCGGCGCCCTCGCGAGCGCCGTCCGAGGCACCAGGCACCGCGGCGCCCTCGCGAGCGCCTTCCGAGGCACCAGGCACCGCGGCGCCCTCGCGAGCGCCTTCGGCCACCTCCACGGGCGCGCCCACGGTGCAGGACGCTCCCTCGAGCTCGCCGTCGGGCGCGCCGTCGCAGACGCCCACGATGCCGCCCACGGTGCAGGACGCTCCCTCGAGCTCGCCGTCGGGCGCGCCGTCGCAGACGCCCACGATGCCGCCCACGGTCCAGGACGCTCCCTCGAGCTCGCCGTCGGGCACGCCGTCGCAGACGCCCACGATGCCGCCCACGGTCCAGGACGCTCCCTCGAGCTCGCCGTCGGGCACGCCGTCGCAGACGCCCACGATGCCGCCCACGGTGCAGGACGCGCCGTCGACGGCGCCCTCAATGTCGCCCCTGCTCTCGCCGAGCGTCGCGCCCACGGGCGCCAACCTGCCGACGACGTCCCCGTCGGTGGCGCCCCTGCTCTCGCCGAGCGTCGCGCCCACGGGCGCCAACCTGCCCACCGGGTCGCCCTCGGTCTCGTGCGCTTCCCCCGGGCGGCAGGAGACTGACGCCCAGCAGCCCGACGCAGACGCCGGTCATCCCGCCCGTGGGCACCGACGCGCCGTCGACCAGCCCCGCGCTCTCGCAGCCCACGACTGCGCCGACGCTCGGCCCAGTGCTCGCGCAGCCGACGACCGCGCCGACGCTCGCGCAGCCGACGACCGCGCCGACGCTCGCGCAGCCGACGACCGCGCCGACGCTCGCGCAGCCGTCGACCGCGCCGACGCTGGGCCCCGCGCTCTCGCAGCCGACGACCGCGCCGACGCAGGGTCCGAGCGCCTCGGCCTCGCTGAACCCGTCCAGAGCGTGCGCCCGCGCCCTAGCGCCGGCACTCACCCGCCGCCGCAGGCCCACCGAGACGCCCGTGGCCGACCCGGTGCCCACCACGTCGCCCTCCGCGGCGCCCACCACGTCGCCCTCCGCGGCGCCGAGCGCCTCCCCTGCTGTTGCATAACATAAACCTGCTCACACTCAACACACAATGCTCGCGGCCCTCCTGCTGCTGCTGCTGGCCGCGGGAGCCAGCGCCGCGCTGACCGTATACACGGGCACGCTGACGCAGGGCACCTTCGCCGGCGCGCCGGTGTGCGCCGGCGGGCCGGGCGTGTGCGCCGCGCGCCTGCCGCTGGTGAGCACCTCGGCGCAGAACGCAGTCGACCTCGTGGCCGTCGACGACGGCCAGCCCGTCGTCTCCGCGCTCGGCGTGCGCGTCGCCGACAACTGGACCGCGCTGTGGACGCTGCCGCTCGTGAACTCGCTCGAGGCCGCCGGCGCGGCGTTCTGGGGCTGCACGTGGACGGGCACCGACACCAACGGAAGCCTGGCGCAGGAGAACTGCCAGGACTTTTACCCCGCGCCCCCCAAGGCCAAGAGCCGCATCGGCAGGCCCTGGGCCACCGACGGCAGGTGGGTCTCCGAGGCCTACATGTACTGCACGAACACCTGCGCCGTGCTCTGCCTGTGCATCCCCTTCACCAACGCGCCCTCGGCGAGCCCTGGCTCCGCGCCGCCCTCCGCCGCGCCGTCAGTCGCCCCGGCCACCGCGCCGCCCTCGCGCGCGCCCTCCGCCGCCCCGGCCACCGAGCCGCCCTCGCGCGCGCCCTCCGCCGCGCCGGCGACGCTGGCGCCGAGCACGGCCCCGACCACGCTGGCTCCGTCCGGCGCGCCGTCCGCCGCGCCGAGCAGCGAGCGGCCCACGGCCGCGCCGTCCGGCGCCCCGAGCGCCTCGCCCGGCACGCAGGCGCCGAGCCTCTCGCCGAGCACCGAGGCGCCCAGCGCGGCCCCCGCAACGCAGGCGCCGTCCGGCGCGCCCTCCGCCGCGCCGAGCAGCGAGCGACCCTCCGCCGCGCCAGCCACGCAGGCGCCGTCCAGGTCCCCGTCCGCCGCGCCGAGCAGCGAGGTCCCCAGCACCGCACCGACGCGGCAGCCCACTGCCTCGCCGAGCACGCAGGTGCCCTCGCGCTCGCCCACCGCCGCGCCGAGCAGCGCGCGGCCGAGCGCGTCGCCCGTGTCGCAGTCTCCCTCCGCGTCGCCGACGCTGCCCGCGGCGCGCGTGATTCTCTTCAGCGACAGCGTGCTGCGCTACGGCAACCTGGGCTCGCGCGCGGTCAGCGACGCGACCTGCAACGGCATGACGGCGGCGTACCCGCCGGCCTGCGCGCCCAACTCGGCGCACGGCTTCCTCTGCTACGCCACGAGCAACATGTCGCAGGCGCCGACGTCGTTCGGCTTCCCGTCCACGGCGGCGGTGTACGGCCCCACGAACCGCCTGATCGCGCCGCAGTGGCCCGACCTGTTCGGCACCACGTTCCAGCAGAGCGTGCAGAGCGCGCTCGTGACCACCGCGAGCGCCTTCCAGCACGGCTGCGACACCACGGGGAAGTACGCGAACCCGGGCGGCGGCAGCATCAACTGCCTCAACTGGCAGCAGTCGTCGAGCGCCTTCCTCGTCTCCTACTCGCCCACGGCGGCCACCAGCCTCCTCGAGTCCGCGGGCAATTGCGGCACGACGCGCGCCATCCTCTGCCTGTGCGCCGCGACGACGCAGGCGCCCTCGCAGTCGCCCACGCCGCCCACCACGCACGCGCCCACGGCGTCGCCCGCGACGAGCAGGCCCAGCGCCGCGCCGTCGTCCGCGCGGCCGTCGCGCTCGCCGTCCGCGTCGCCGGGCACGCAGCTGCCCTCGCGCTCGCCGTCCGCGTCGCCGAGCACGCAGCTGCCCTCGCGCTCGCCCTCTGCCGCACCGAGCTCTGCGCGGCCCTCGCGCTCGCCCTCTGCCGCACCGAGCTCTGCGCGGCCGTCGCGCTCGCCTTCTACGTCCCCAGTCACGCAGAGACCGTCACGCTCGCCCTCGCTCGCCCCGGCGTCCAGCAAGCCCTCCGCCTCCCCGACGACTGCGAGGCCCAGCAGGTCGCCCACGCGCTCGCCGACCAAGTCGCCGGTGCCGCAGAGCGTCTTCATCTACGCGGCGCAGAGCGCCGGCACGGTCGGCGGCAACTTCTACGCCACCTACGGCGAGGGAATCTGCACGCAGACGTTCGCGCCGCCCACCGGTGCGCCGACGGTGTGCACGGGCGGCGCCAACGCGCGCGGGCTCTACTACAAGACCACGGGGACGACGCCGCAGTCGCAGCTGCTCAGCCTCCCGGGCGTCACGCTGAGCACGCCGGTGCTCGCCGCGCCCACGGCGTCGCCGGCCACCATCGCGCCCTCGGTGAGCGCCTTCCTCAGCTCGAGCACGCCCACGACGTGGGCCACGGCGCTCGGCATGACCGCCGGCGACGAGAACGTCTGGTTCGGCAGGGACGGCAGCACGTGCGCTGACTGGACGTCGACGTCTGGCTCGGGCTCGTACGACTACCTCGTGTGGGGGCTGCAGAACTCCAACTCGCTGACGTGCGCGGCCGGCATATACGTGCTCTGCGCCTGCACCGCCGACCACTCGCGCGCCTCGGCCGCTCCGGCGCCGCCCACGTCGGGCCCCACGCAGGCGCCCTCGCCGAACAGCGTCATTCTGTACGCGGCCGCCGACGCCGCGGCCACGTACACCGGCGCCTTCTTCGCAAACTACGGCGGCGAGGGCATCTGCACGCACGAGTTCACGTCGCCCACCGGGGCGCTGACGGTATGCACGGGCGGCGCCAACGCGCGCGTGTTGTACTACAAGGACACGGGCACGACGATCGAGTCGCAGTTCCTCAGCATCCCGGGCGTCACGCTGAATACGCCCATCGTCGCCGCGCCGAACAAGTCGCCCACGACCATCGCGCCGTCAATCAGCACCTTTCTCGGCTGGCGCGGCCCCACCGCGTGGGCGAGCACCCTGGGCATCTCCGGCGGCAACGACTACGTGTGGAGCGGGCTCGACGGCGAGACCTGCTCCGACTGGACGTCGACCTCGGGCACCGGGTCGTACTCGTACCTCCCCGGCGGCATGGAGAACGTCGTGTCCTACGCGTGCACCAACAACCTCTACGTGCTGTGCGCCTGCAACCCCGTCGTGCGGCCCTCGTCGGCGCCCGCGCCGCCGACGACGGGGCCGAGCCGCTCGCCCTCGCGCTCGCCCTCTCGCTCGCCCTCTCGCTCGCCCACAAAGTCGCCTGCGGTGCAGAGCGTCTTCATCTACTTTTACCAGGGCGTGACTGCGAGTACGGGCGTCGTCGACTCTACGTGCACGCAGACGTTCACGTCGCCCACGGGTGTGCCGACGGTCTGCACGGGCGGCGCGAATGCGCGGGCTCTGTACTGCACGTCGACGGGCACGTCGCCGCTGACGCAGCTGCTCAGCATCCCCGGCGTCACGCTGAACACTGTGGTGACGAACGCGCCCAACCTCTCGCCGGTCACGCTCAGCCCCTCGGTGGACAACTTTGTCACCAACGGCGTCGTCGGCGCGCCCACCGGCAACTGGGCCGTGCAGTACACGAATTCGTACAGTTTCTACTACTGGATAGGCTGCGCCACGGGCACCGCGTACGAGCCCGGCTACACCTGCGACGACTGGACGAACACGTCGAGCTCGCTCCGCGGTGCCTTTGCCTACATGCCCGGGGATTCGACGTTCAACTACGTTGGAAGTACGACGTGCAACGACCACGTGTTCGTCATGTGCGCGTGCGGCACGGACACGACGCGCGCGTCCGCCGCGCCCGCGCCGCCGACCATGGGCCCGAGCCACTCGCCCACGGGCAGCCCGGGCCCGCAGGAACTCTTCCTGTACACTGCCGGCGGGCCGAGCTTCTCGCTGTACTACGGCAACTTCATGTCCAGCCCGGGCCAGTCGGCGTGCACGCAGTCCTTCGTCTCGCCGTCGGGCCACCCGACGCACTGCGTGGGCGGCTCGAACGCGATGATCCTCGCCATGGGCGCCGACGGCGACACCACCGCGGGCACCTTTGAGACGATGATCGTCACCGCGCTGCCCTTCGTGACGCCCACGACGCCCATCACCAACGCGCCCGACCGCTCGCCGATGACGCTCAGCCCGTCCGTGCACAACTTTGCCTACAACGGCATCAGCGTGCCCACGACGTCGGCGTACTGGACGGTCGACTACCTCGGCAGCAACACGGACCGCTGGTGGTCCGGCGGCCAGTACAACCCCGGCAACCAGGAGTCCACGCTGAACTGCAACAACTGGACCACGAGCAGCGGGTCGTACGCCGGCGCGCTGGGCGGCGGCCAGCCGCTCGGCCAGACGATGCTCAACGTCGACCGGCAGCCCTGCAACAGCGCGTGGGCGCTCATGTGCATGTGCGCGGGCGACCTGAAGTCCTCCTCGCCCACGCCGCCCACGCCGCCCTCGCTCAAGCCGACGATGACGCCCTCGCGCTCGCCGACGCAGAGCCCCGTGACTCAGAAAGTCTTCCTATATCTGGCGCAGAGCGGAGCGGCAGTCACCGGCAACTTTCTCACCACGTACGGCAGCGGGCTGTGCACGCAGACCTTCACCCCGCCCACGGGCTCGCCCACCGTATGCACGGGCGGCGCGAACGCGCTCGGCCTCTACTACACGTCGACGGGCACGACGTGGCAGTCGCAGTTCCTGAGCCTGCCCGGCGTCAACATGAACACCCCAGTCGTGACGGCCCCGTCTCTGTCGCCGGCGACTATCAGCCCTTCTGTCAGCTCCTTCGTGGCAACCGGTGCGCCGGGCGACTGGTCGCCGCTGCTGGCGGGGGGCACGTCTGGCGACAACATTTTCACCGGCGGGGTGAACGGGGTCGCGACGGCCGGATCCACATGTAGCGATTGGACCACGGCGAGTCCTGCGGCCACGGCGGCCTATGTCTTCATCCCCGCCGGTATCCAAACGGCATTCACGGCTCACTGCGGCGACGCGGGACAGCACGTCCTCTGCGCCTGCACGACGGACCACTCGCGCGCCTCGTCTGCCCCGGCGCCGCCGACGCTCGGGCCGAGCAAGTCGCCCAGCAAGTCGCCGTCGCGCTCGCCCACCGTCTCGCCGTCGGCCAACTCCAACGTGTACCTGTACACCAACTCGACGGGATTTGCGATCGCGTCCCTTTCGACGCTCGCCGCTTCGGACGCAGCCTGCAACGGCATGAGCGACTACCCGTCGCAGTGCGCCGCGGGGACGGGCCACGCGCTCCTGTGCCGCACCGGGCTCGCGGTCGCCAACTTCCCCGCGCACTACCACTTCCCAGCGGGCGCCGCGGTCGTCGGCGCCACCGGCGTCGTCGCCTCGTCGTGGAACAACCTGATTTCCTCGACGACGTCGCTCTACTCCCAGGGCATCGGCGGCCCGCCGTACACGGCGTGGTCCGGCTGCAACGCCGACGGCACCGTGCCCGCGCCGACGGCGTCCTACTGCACCAACTGGGGCAGCACGTCGGGGAGCGGCTACATCATGAATCTGGGGAACTACGGCGAGGGCTGGCTCGACGCGTCCACCACCGCCTGCAGCGACACCACGCAGCTGCTCGTCTGCTTCTGCACGGGGGAAACCCGGTCGCCCAGCAAGTCGCCCACGCGCAGGCCCTCGCGCTCGCCGACCCACTCGCCGACCACGCCCATCGTGTACTTGTTCACCGACTCCACGGGGCGCGAGGCGATCATGCCGTCGCGGAGCGCGATGGACGCCATCTGCAACTCCATGCCGACCTATGCGCCGTCGTGCCCGCCCGGCGCCGGCCACGCGATTGTGTCCTTCAACGCGTCGGACCAGATCAGCAACTTTGCGTCGCAGTTCTCCTTCTCGCCCACCTCGCCCGTGCAGACGCCCTCGGCCAGCCCGCTCGCGCCCTCGTGGAGCTACGCGCTCAGCACGGGGCTGACGACGAGCCTGAAGCTTGCCTCCATCACGTCGCCCGCGGTGTCCTTCATCTGGACCGGCGCGGTCCCCGGGGGCGCCTTCGCCCCGACGCCCCCGACGGGCTCGTGCATCGACTGGTCTTCTGCCTCTGCGGGCAACACTGGCATTGTGGGCTCGGTGACGAGCACGTCGACGTCGTGGGTCAGCCTCTCGAACAAGACGTGCACCGGCGCCTACACCGTCCTGTGCCTGTGCGTCCAGCCATAGTCCTAAACGTGCCTGCCACACAATCAATGCGCTTCATACTGGTGCTGCTGCCCCTCGCCGCGCACGCCGTGCTCGTCGTGTACGAGGACGGCGTGCGCAACGGCAGCTTCCCCGACAGCGTGTGCACGGCGGGCCTGCCCGCCGGCTGCGGCTCGGCCGTGCCGCTGGTCAGCACCTCGACCACCAACGTGCGCCGCCGCGCCTCCGCCAGCTGACTCGCCAGGCAATCGACCTCTTTGGCGGCAGCGAGCCCGTGCAGGCGCGCGACGGCTCGCCGCTCGCCGACAACTGGACGCAGCTCTTCGCGGCGCCCAACACGCTCGCGGCGGTCACGGGGTGGGCCTGCGTGTGGAGCGGCTCGGACGCGTCGGGCAACTACTGGTGGCACGACTGCGAGGACTGGTCCACGGCCGCGGGGCTTTCCAAGGGCCGCGTCGGCCGGCCGTCCATGAGCGGCGCGCTCGCGCTGTCCGAGGGCTGGGCGTACTGCGCCGACGACTGCGCGCTGCTCTGCGCCTGCGACGCGGCCGCGACCGGCTCGCCGACGGCCGACGGCGGGGCCACCTACGTCTACGGCATCGGCGACCCCGGCGACGTGGGCTCGCTGGGCGACCGCGCCGCCGCCGACGCCGTCTGCCGCACGGCCTTTGAGTACGCGCCCTACGAGGACGGCGGCTCGTCGTACACGTTTGAAAACTGCGCCGCCTACGGCGCGCTCGTGTGCTTCCCCGGCGGCGACGACGTGCGCCCGCGCCTGCGCCGCGACTGACGCGGCAGGTGGCCCACCTGCCCGAGGTTGCGGGCTTCCCGAGCGACGAGGGCGTCATCTTCCCGTACAACTTTGGCGGCGGGCCCTGGGCCAACTGGAGCGACTTTGTCGCGACGGGCTTCCCCTTCCTGCACTACGGCCCGGGGTGCCGCGCCGACGGCACGTACTCGGGGCTCAACTGCGCCAACTTTACGAGCGACGACGGCAGCTACACGCCGGCCAACGAGTACGAGCGCGTCGCGTGCACGAACCGGGGCCCGCTGCTCTGCGCGTGCTCGGGCTACGGCACCGCGCTGCCCGCGGACCCCACGCCCGAGATTGTCATCTTCGGCCTGCCGCTCCCCGACGGCATCGGGGAGATGGGCAACCGCAGCAGCGCCGACGAGCTGTGCCAGGCGGGCCCGGAGCTGCCCAACGACTACTACGAGGGCTACTACACCTTCCAGGGCTGCGCCAACGTCGCGGCCATCGTGTGCTACCCCGACGACACGGTGCTCGACATCCCCGAGACGCACGGCCTCAACGCGAGCGCGCGCGTCGTCTTCCCCTACTCGAGCCCGCCAATCTCCTTCGACAGCTGGCTGGACTTTGTGCAGTCGTCCTTCTTCGTCGAGTTCGGCGCGTCCATGGGCCAGGGCTGCACCGACGAGGGCGAGTACTCGGGCTCCAACTGCAACGGCTTCACCAACCCCGACGGCTACTACACGCTCCCCGGCGGCCCGAGCCTCGACTGCGGCGGCGACTCCAACATCATCACCTGCGCCTGCGGCGTCAACCGCACGATCACGCCGCGCCCCACGGCCTCGCCGTCCGCGCAGCCCACTGGCTCGCCCAGCGCCCTGCCGTCGGCCTCGCCGTCCGCGCAGCCCACGGCGCTGCCCTCTGCCGCGCCGGCGTACCAGGCGCCGTCGGCGGCGCCCACGTTCTCGCCCACGCCGCCGCCCAACGTCGAGTTCCTGCAGGACTGCCAGACCACGTGCGTCAACGACGGCTACACGGGCTGCTACGACGGCTACGTCGAGTCGGACACGCTCGGCGCCTACCACATCCGCGCGTGCACGTGCTCCAACTTTGACCCGACGAGCTACGGCGACGTGTACCCCAACCGCGACCACGGGCCGCAGCACGACCCGAACTCGGCGTACCGCCTGCTCGGCTCTGACGCCGCGTGCACCTCGTGCACCGACGTGTGCACGCCGCCGGCGCACTGCCTGCGCTGCGGCGAGGACACGCGCTGCCGCGACGTCTCCGAGGGCGACTCGTGCTCGTGCGTGCTCGCGGCACGGAGGACTGACGCGCCGCAGGCCTACGTTCTCGCCCACGCGGGGCCCCTCTGCCGCGCCGGCGTCCTCGCTGCCGTCGGCGGCGCCCACGACGGGCTCGCCCACGCCGCCCACCACGCACGCGCCGAGCGTGGCCCCGGCGCTCAGCGCGCCCACGGTGTCCCCGGCGCCGCCTACGCCGTCGCCGACCGACAATCCGACGTTCGGGCCGTAGTTACGACAACGCGCTCAGCATCTCTCGGAACCTCCGCACGCCCTCCGCCTCGAAGATCAGCGGCCCGCCCGCGAGGACGCGCTCGGCGGGCAGGTCGGGTCGCCACAGCACTCCCGGGGCGACTTTGCTTCCCGAAAACCAGGCCGGATGAGCCCGTGGCGCACCATGGCCCGCTCGAGCTCGCGCGGCAGCGCGTCCACCTCGGCGCACCTGTGTCGGCGGAAGCGCAGGCACCCGAACATTCATCACTGTGAGCCTTTCGTTTCATACGGCCCCTTACTCCCACACTGCACGGACGCCGCGATGGACAACGACCCGGCGCACCGCCAGCTCCTCGCGCTCATCGCCGCGCGCGACGCCAAAGCGAGCACCCCCGCGCCGCCCGCGAGCACCCCCGCGCCGCCCGCGAGCACCCCCGCGCCGCCCGCGAGCACCCCCGCGCCGCCCGCGAGCACCCCCGCGCCGCCCGCGCCGCGGCGCGTCCTCGTGCCCGAGCCGTACGCGCCCACCGCGGACCAGCTGCGGCAGGGGCTCGCGAAGCGCTGGGGCTTCATCGCGCCCGAGGCTGCGTCGGTCGGCGACTGCGTGCACATCCTGGACTTTATGCGCCTGGCGCTCAAGCACGACGCCAAGGTCGAGGCGCTGCGCCCGCTGTGGCAGGAGGCCATCGAGCGCGCCGCGGTGGGCGAGCCCGTGGGGCGCGAGCTGCACGAGAAGGCGATGCGGGTGATTAAAGAATGAACCGCTCCGGCTCGCACTCGGTCATCACGTGCCAGCGCTTGGGCTCGGGCTCCTGCGTGGTGGCGGCGCGCTCCAGGATGACCGTGCGCGCCGTGGAGTCGCTGAACGGCTGGTAGTCCTTGTCGACGATGCGGTTCGAGCGCTGCGACGCGTGCTGCGAGTGCGCCGCGAGCAGCCTGCTCTCGCCGCCGTCGCGCCAGGCGTTCTCCGTGTCCAGCCCCTCGAGCGCCTCGCGCACGTCGCCGATCATCTGCCGCATGAGCGGGTGGTCCTGCGACGGGCACGCCTCGAGCGCGGCGAGCGCCGCGTCGCAGCGCGCGCGCGCGGCGTGCACGCTCGTCGCCGCGAGCTTGGCCACCGTGTCCAGCGCGGCGACGACGATGTCGCGCGTCGCCTGCACCTCGGCCTCGGCGCACAGCTCGGCGGCCGCCACCGCCTGCGCCGAGCTCATCTCCGGGGCGCCCGTGGCCGCGTCCGTGTACACCACGGACGCGGCCACCGGCTGCCCCACGCGGCTCAGCACGCACAGGTGCTTGCACTCGCCCTCCTGCACGTCGCGGAAGGTGCGCGGGATGACGTCCGCGCCCACGGTGAGCGTGAGCGTCACGTCGCGCGCCACCGTGCCGAGCAGGCCGCCCACCACTGCCGCGCAGGCGTCGGCCACCTTGGCGGCGTCGGGCACGTCGAGCATCGCGCCGCCGCCCGCCTGCGCGAGCGCGTGCAGCGGCGCGGGGCTGGCCTGCGTCGTGTAGGCCATGGTGCACACGACGGGCGCGTGCGCCTCCCTGGCGAGCTCGTCGCGGAGCATTTCGGCGAGGTCGCCGGGCCTCGTGAGCCCGTGGCGCGGCTCGCCGTCGGAGAGGAGGACGAGCGCGCGGACGTCGCCGCGCGCGTCGGAGAGCAGCGCGAGGCCGGCGCGCACGCCGGCGCCGATGTCCGTGCCGCCGCGCGTCTGCAGCCCGCTCAGCGCGTCGTACGCCGCGCTTTTTCCGTTGTCGGACATTTGCGTTTCGTACAGCAGCACGCGCGCCTCCCTGGCGAAGACGACGAGGCACAGCGTGTCCGCCTCCGTGAGCGAGTGCTCCACGATGGCGCGCACGGCCTGCTTGACGAGCTCCAGCCGCAGGCCGGTCATCGACCCGGAGACGTCCAGCACCAGGCACAGGCTCAGCGCCGCGCGCCTGCCGCCCTCGGCGCGCACGCGGGCGACGACGAGCGCCGTGCCGTCCGCGCGCCCCGAGGTCAGCGTGGAGAGCACCAGCGGCATGGGACGCGGGTGTGCGCTTCGTTTCGGTGAGGCAGAGGCCGGCGCGCGCACAAAACGACAATGGCGGGCCCCATGCCGCGCGCGCTCGCGCTCATGCAGTCGCGCGTCGACGTCATGTTCGCGGGCCTGCTGCCCGAGGACCGGCCCGTGGTCAGCGCGCACCCCGGCGGCGGCAGGGTGCTCGTCACCGCCGCCGACCGCGCGCAGTGCGCCGCGCTCGCCGGCGCGGGCGTCCCCGCCCACGTCAACGGCGTGCTCATCGCCGTCGAGCGCGCGAACGAGCGCTCGTTCTCGCGCGCGAGCGAGAGCGCGAACGAGCGCGAGAACGAGAGCGAGAGCGCGAACGAGAGCGCAGACGTATAGGGTGTAAAGCCGGCGCCCACACCATGGCGGCCATGTCCGCGGGCGCGTACGCCGCCTGGGACCGGGCGAGGAGCTACAAGACGCCGCTGGACCCGCCGCCCGAGCCTTGCCAGGCGATGTGGGCCGTGGACAGGTTCATCGCCGAGCACCTGCCCGAGCACAGCAGGGAGCGCCCGGCGCTCGCCGTCTTCTTCCGGCCGGGGACGCGGCGCAACGGGCGCGGCTGCGTGGTCGTCGCGGCCAGCCCGCGGCAGCGCGAGCTCTTGCTGCAGGCGGGGATCCGCGGCGTGTTCGCGCACGGGTTCGGCCTCGCGCTCGAGGGCGAGTACGCCGTGCCGCCGATGCACTGCCGCCCGATGAGCCGGCGCATGTTCCAGGCCGTCGACGACGTGGAGGGCGCCGTCGACGCCCAGGTCGGCACGAAGCCGCCGGTGTACATGCACGCGCCGCTGCGCGGCGCGCCGTGCGTCGTCGTGCGCTCCGCCGAGGAGCTGGCGCTGCCGGCCAGGTCGTACTTTTACGAGGTGGTGCGCGTGGCGGCGTAATCACACTCGCATGTCCCGGCTCCCGCACTACTCGGCGGTGGAGGACACTGCCGAGTCGCGCTTCGTCGCCGCGCTCCGCAACCTGCGGCACCACGCGGCGACCAAGGACACCGGCCAGCGCGACCTCGCGTTCATCCTGCCTGCCGTGCGCGGCGCGGGGGAGGGCAACGGCTACGTGGCGCAGGTCATGGTCATCAACGACCCGCACACGGTGCTCAAGCAGCTGCGCAAGCGGCACCAGGAGTACGTGGACGACTTCCAGGCCTGGTGCGTCGCCAGCGGCGTCCACGCCGTCGTGAACCGCCGCCCCTGGGGCACGACGCTGCAGCTGCACCACTCGCACCTGTTTGACGTCGCGGCCGACCCCGGCCCGGACCACACGTACCGGTCGGGGCTCGGCAACGTCGGCCGGTGGACGGAGCGCACCTTCAACGCGAAGGACGAGTTCGTGGAAGAGCGGCCGCTGGCGGCGTGGAAGGTGGGTTAACCCAGCGTCGAGACCCACTGCGCAAAGCTCTGGAACTGGCCCATGGCGAGGATGAGCATGAAGCCCACGCCGAGGAAGACCACGCCTTCGCAAACGCCCCGGTTCGCGCTCAGGAGGAAGTAATAAGTCTCTGCGCGCACGAAGGAGCTCTGGTCCGCCTCGGGGGCGGGGAGCTTGGGCGACCTCATAGCTTGAGTGTGACCCTTTGCGGCGGGAAGCCTTCCTCGGCGCTGGGCACGAGCAGCTCCGGCAGCGTGCGCTTGACGACCAGGTAGGCGGCGAGGAGCGAGGTGCAGCGGATCACGTCGGGGAACTTGTGCACGACGGCCCAGAAGCAGCCGGCGCGCACCCAGAGTATGTGCGCGTGCGGCAGGTTCTCGGGCGGGCGCGCCTCCCAGTCCTTGAGGATGAGCTTGTCGAAGATGTCGACGCCGAACAGCCCCTTGAGGGACGCGAAGCGCGCGGCGGCGTCCATGTTCAGGCGGTACACGGCGGGGTCCTTCTCCTCGAGCAGCTTGGCCAGGTCGTGGCCGATGAGCTTGTCGATGTCGAGCGAGATGCGCTTGGCGATGACCGCGGTCTTCGCGGAGGGGCGCACGGCCAGCGGCTGCTTGCGCTCGAAGATGCGCATGTCCGCGGTGTTGCAGGTGAGCTCGTACTCGTAGCCGAGGCGGTAGATGAGAAAGTCGGGCCGCAGCGCGTCGTTCTGCACGTGCTCGATGAGCTTCTTGCGCGTGGCCTTGAGCGACACGCGCTCGTCGGCGACGACGCGCAGCCGGTCCAGCCCGCGCAGCGCGGTGTCGGCGCAGGTGAGCATCGAGTCAAAGTCCCACGCAAAGTTGCCATTCGTGTGCACGGCGCTCTCCGCCGCCATGGCCTCGAGGTCGCCGAGGTCCTCCGCCTCCTCCTCGTCGTCGGTGTCGCGCGCCTCGACGACGGCGCGCGACTGCCGCGGCGCGACGAGGCGGTACTCCTGCATGTCGACCTCCTCGATGGCGTGCGGCGCCGTGGCGAGGTCGTAGGCCCTCTGCCGCACCTGCTCCAGCATGTCCTTGCACTCTGCGAACCAGGCGGGCGTGCGGTCCACGGTGCTGCGCGCGTTGCCGTCGAGCAGCCACAGCAGCGCCTCGAGCGTGTCAAAGAGCCCGCGCGTGCTCATCTCGCCAAAGGGCCCGTCGTGCCTAAAGTTGTCGGGGATGACGAAGAGGGCGTAGTCGTCGACGCCCTTGGGCGGCAGGCGGGGCCGGTGCCGGGCCAGCTTGGCGTTGGCGAACCACATGACGTCGAGCTCACACAGATGATCCCTGCGCTCCGCGCGCCTGCGGTGGTGGGCGGCAAAGAGGCCGACCAGGTCAAAGGGCGGGGTGTCGGGCCCGTCCTCCCCGCCCTCGATGACCCGCGCGGCGCGCTCCATGTGAGTGGCGACTTTGCCGACCTGCTGCGCCCGTCGGAGCAGCGGCGGCTCTACCTGACCTTTCTGCACGACGAGTCGACGCCCTCCTCGCCGTGGAACCGCTTCGCCAAGGTGCTCCGCGGCCCGCTGCGCCGCGTCGACCTGGTCATCGTGGACGCGCAGGGCGAGCTCACGCGCATCTTCGTGGGGCCGCCCAACGCAAAGGTGGGCAACCCGCAGGGCCGCGTGACGTGCACGGACAAGCCCTTCGACAGCGTGCACGACTGGCGCACGCTCGCCGTGCCTGCCGCGCCGGAGCAGATCGACAAGGTCGAGGCCGCCATCGCGGACATGCAGCGCCGCGGCTGCGTCTTTTCCGAGCGCGCCAAGATGCTCTCGGGCTACCCCTGGCTCCCCGAGTGGCTCCGCGCGCGGCTGTTCGGGCCGCCCGTGCCCAACGGCACCTTCTGCTCGAAGATGTGCCTGGAGGCGCTGGCGGCGGCCGGCATCCTGGAGAACATCCCCCCCGACACCTCGGTGGCCACGGACGTGTGGGCCGCCGCGCTGTGGCTGCAGGGCGCGCGGCCCATCCACCTCGTGCGGCGCGTGCTCCCCGTGGACACCGCCGGCTACCCCGTCAACGAAGAGTACGCGCGCACGGTCATGGTGTAACCTTGCCACAACGTTTCTTCGCCCGCATGACGGCAGCCGCCGCGCGCTGGAACGTCCGCCCCGCGCGCGAGGCCCGCGGGTGGCCCGAGCCGCCGGCGAGCGCGCTGCCGCCCTTCGGGTGGTGGGCGCGGCAGCACCGCGCGCGCTATGGCCGCGGCCACGAGTGCTCGGCCTACGTGTTCCCGTTACACTTTGACATGGGCGCGGCCGAGCAGGCTCTGTTCAACGACATGGGCACCGTCATGCACAGCTGGGACCGCCTGCCGCTCGAGCGGTACGCGGTCGCGGTGCTGCTGGCCGCGGAATACACCAAGGACGACGGCGCCTGCCGCAACTACATCCGCGTGCAATCCCTGGCCGAGTACGACGTCGCGCTGCCGCACGTGCACGCGGTGAACACGGCGCTGACCGTCGGTTCGTTCAAAAAGTCTTGCAACGTGGTGGCGGCCTCTGCCGCGCAGGTCACGTTCGACTGCCCGAAGCAGGTGCTCGACCGCGCCGCCGCCCGCCGCTACGTGGCGAGTTTCGTGTAAAGCTGCTTACTCGTACGCGGCCCACTTGGGCCACTCCTCGTTCCAGTAGGCCATGGCTCGCATATCCCACGAGCGCTCGCCCGTGCGCGGGCCGAGGCTGTGCAGGAGCGCCAGCCAGTGCATGGGGTCGCTGAGGTAAAAGGCCCAGATGGCGCGCGAGGCGGCGCGCGCGCGCTCGTAGAACTCGTAGTCGAGCTCGGCGACGGCGGCGCGCTCGCCCTCCGCCGCCCGGGTCGTCAGCGCGCGCGGGTGCAGCACCATGCCGAGCGCGAGGTCGCTCTCGGCGCTGGCGGCCAGCCGCATCAGGGGCAGCACCTCCATATAAAAGTGAGGTTACACGCAGAGCAGCGCCCAGGGCTCCCAGGCCGCGTTGATCTGCCCCACGGCCGCGAGGTGCCAGACCGCGCTTCGCTCCGGCACGATGGACCACTGCGCGTTGACGCGGCGCCTGACCAGCGCCTGGAACTCGGGCGTCTGCACCTGCGCCTGCGCGCACTCTGTGCCGTAGAAGGCCCAGGCGGCCGCCGCCGCCCGCTCGGCGAGCGCGGGCACCCGCGCGGCGGCCTCCTCTGCTTCGTACACGGCCTCCTGCACCGCCGCGTACCCGGGGCACACGGCAAAGCTCGCGCGGCGCAAGGAGGACGCCTGCGCCAGGCCGCCCGCGAGCAGCAGCAGCAGGAGGTGCATTGTGGGTCGTACCGGCAATTTACGCATCCTCTCCGTCCTGCAGGCCCGTGGCGGCAGCGAGCACGCCGTGGATCAGCCTGCCCCGTGCCGCACTGCGCCAGGCTCCGACCCCGCGCCAGGCTCCGACCTCGCGCCAGGCTCCGACCCCGCGCCAGGATCCGACCTCGCGCCAGGATCCGACCTCGCGCCAGGATCCGCTCTGTTTTCCGGGAGCCGTTCGTCTCGCCAGCAGAGGAAAATCACGCACACACGTGTTGCCGCGGCGGTCGCTCAGGCTGTTTTCAGTTAAGCAAAATCCTCCGCGCTCCGACAGCCAGAAAGCGCCTTTTCGAGAGCCGACGCGCGCGGAGCGTAGTGTTAGGCCGGCGTTTGCGGCAAAGGCCGGGGTTTACCCGATGAAGGAGCCGACTTGGCTCGCTGGGGCACAGGAGCCGCGACGTCCAGAAGCTACCCGGTGCCCACCAGAGACGGGTGCCTGCTCCCTGCCTCCTTTTGCTGCAAAAGCACTCGCGTTCCTGCGTGAAAACATAACTGTTCCTGAAAGGAACAGCTATGTTTTTGCAGTCAAAGCAAGCAGGGAGCAGGCACCCGTCTCTGGTGGGCACCAGGTAGCTTCTGGACGTCGCGGCTCCTGGGCCCCAGCGAGCCAAGTCGGCTCCTTCATCGGGTTAACGCCGGCCTTTGCCGCAAACGCCGGCCTAACACTACGCTCCGCGCGCGTCGGCTCTCGAAAAGGCGCTTTCTGGCTGTCGGAGCGCGGAGGATTTTTCTTAACCGAAAACAGCCTGAGAGACCGCCGCGGCAACACGTGTGTGCGTGATTTTCCCCTGCTGGCGGGCCGAACGGCTCCCGGAAAACAGAGCGGATCCTGGGGGCGCGCGCGTCGCGACGGTGTTTGGCGTGGTGGAATTGCTCGGCCAATGGGCCGGCGGCGGGAGCGTGCCGGCTCGTGGTGCCCGAGCAGGTGCACTCTGGGAGCAGGTGCGCGGCAGGAGCGCGCAATCACACACATTCATGAGGCGCGACGAGATCCCGCAGCAAGAGAAGCTGGCGCACTTCATCGAGAGCGTCAGGGTGGACATCACCGGCTTCCCGGTGCCGTGGGTGATCTGGACGGCGCTGGGCAGCTACGTCGCGGCGCTGGTGCTTGGCTTGTGGGGCCTGGGGCTGCTCGCCGGGCTGGCGTTCGGCGCCGGGTACGCGCACGACTACCACGTGGGCCTGGAGCTCTTGCGGCAGCGGGAGCTGCGCGTCGAGGACGCCGGGAAGAAGAAGAAGCACGCCGACGCGCCGGCGAAGAGGCAGCAGGAGGCGGTGGAGGACTCTGTTTAGTAACCACACATGCGCCCGCTGCCGCTGCTCGCCGCGGCCCTGTGCCTGCTGTGGTGGCGCACAGTGTTCACGAACCCCGTCCTCGGCGTGCCGCTGCGCACGGGCAACCTGCTGTTCCAGCACGCGCACGCCAGGCTGCGCGCCGCGCTCGAGGGCCGCCTCTTCGCCGACCTCAACCTGCTGCACTCTGCTGCGCCCTTCCCCCTGCCGCCGCTGGCCTGGGAGTCGGCCGAGGGCCGCTTCGAGTACGGCGCCAACGAAAACTACATGTTCGACTTCGCCACCTACCGCCACCACCGCGCGCAGCTGCGGCGCTGGTTCCCCGCGCAAGCGCGCCCCTCCTTCGACGTCGTCGTGCACGTCCGGCTCGACGACGTCTTCGGCCCGAACGAGGACTACACGCTCCTGCCGCCCGAGTACTACCGGCAGGCGCTGGCCGCCGCCGGCCCGGCGCGCCGCGTCGCCGTGGTGGGCCACCCCGTCGACGCGCTGCAGCTCCGCATTTTGCGCTCGGTCGCCGCGCTCGCGCGCAACCTCACCGGCGCGCCCACGCTGGTGTACTCGGCCGGCAGCGCGGCGCGGCACCTGGCCATCCTGGGCTCGGGCCGCGCGCTCGTCGCCTCCGTCGGCACCTTTTGGTTCTGGCCCGCGTACCTGTCCGCCGCGACGCGCCGCGTGCACGTGCCGGACTGGGGCGTGAACCGGCTGTACCACCTCTGCGTCGCCGTGCCCACCCTGCGCGGCGCCGACGGCTCGCGCAGCTGCGTCTACGAGTCCGGCTTTGCCGCCACGCTGCACCCCGTCGCCCTCACGCGCAAGCTCTCCAGGCAGCACGCCCAGCGCCTCTTCGCGCCGTGACCCCGCGAGCCCGCGGAGGTCCCCAGGGCGGGCGGCGCACACACATGCGGCGGGCGCTGCTGCTGCTGCTGGCGGCGCGGGCGGCGCGGGGGGACACCTGCCACAACCAGGACCTGGCGGTGGTCGCGAGCGCGCCCGGGGTGACGTGCGTCGAATGCAACCTGAACGGGTACCTGTCGGCGGGCGCCTGCGTGTGCTACCAGACCGGGCTGGACGCGACGTGCTACCTGCAGCCGAGCTCGCCCGAGGCGGTCACCACGGGCTGCGCGCTGGGCTTTTGCGAGGACCAGGACGACGTGTGCGTGCAGAGCGAGTACGGCGTGGGCTGCGCGAGCTGCGGCGGGCTGGGGTACATTGTCTACGACGGCAGCAGCATGGCGTGCTCGTGCTACGACGCCGGCTCTGACCCCAACGCGCTGTGCGCGCTCATCGTGGACACGCACACGACCCTCTCCTTCAACCAGACCAAGGCGGACCTGAGCTGCACGTGGTTCCAGAACCGCTCGCTGGGCTACTTTGCGAGCAACGAGGAGTGCGGGCTCCCCGGCACGCCCATGGCCAACGTGGGGTAAGTGCGCGGCGCCGCCGCGCTGACGCGGCCAGCCCGCTGCCGGAGCAGTCCATCAGCTCGGACGAGTGCCTGACCTACGGCGGCGCGGACCCGCTGCAGCCCGAGGCCGGGTTCTACACGTGCAACAACCACGGCACGTGGAACGCCACGGCGTTCAACTGCACGTGCGACGCGGGCTGGGCGGTCACCAACACCTCGGCCACGGGCCTGTTCGGCGAGTGGGTCTTTGGCTGCACGAGCTGCCTGCCCTGGCTCGGCCCGCCGCCGCCGGACCCCGGCGCCTGCTCGGCGCCGTGGACGCCCGACCCGCAGGACGGCGTGCTCAAGACGTGCGCGGGCCACGGCGCCGCGGTCGGCGGGGCCTGCTTCTGCTACGCCAACGCGACGGGCGGGTACTGGGCGCTGCACTCGCTCGACGGCGCGGTCGAGTCCTGCTTCGGGTGCGCCGCGGGCTACTACGGCTCCAACTGCACGTCGACGCAGGCGCCGACGGCGGCCCCCACGCAAGGGTGCGTCGCCGCGCGCTGACGCCGCGCGCTGACGCCGCCGCAGACCGACGCGGGTGCCGACGCGGGCGCCGACGCGCGCGCCCGCGCCGATGGGCGCGGCCACGGACAACTACATGTACTTTGCGCCGGCGAGCGTGCTCGGCTCGTGGGGCCCGCGCGCCTCGGCCAACGCGCTGTGCCTCGCCGGCAGGAGGCAGACGTGCTCGCGGTACCTGGCGCTGGCCTGCTACGTCGGCAGCGACCTGGCGTCGCTGCCCGGCGACTTTGGCTTCAGCGCGGACGCCGAGTTCACCGTCAGCGGCGACTACGTCGAGTACGAGATGGAGTACGAGGAGGCCGTCGTGCCGAACTGGGGCGAGTTCGTGACCGGCGCGTCGCTCATCGCCGGCGGCGTGCAGGGCTGCGACAGCAACGGCGCGTTCACGGGCGCCAACTGCGGCGACTTTGCGAGCACCGCGGGCTCGGCGACCGCCTCGTACGAGGTGTACCCGGACACGCACAACGTGTACACGCCGTGCGCGAACGCGGTGCGGGTGCCCTGCATGTGCGTGCGCGCGAAGCGGCGACCGGCTGACGCGCGCAGGTGCATTGCGTAACGGTTACTACAACCCCTGCCGCCGCCGGCTGATCTGCCCGGTGCCGTTGCTCACCGAGGGGGGCTTGCGCGGCGTGAGCAGGGGCTGCTCGTTGGCGGCCTGCTGCAGCCTGGCGGACCGGCGCGGGCCGGCCTCGGGGTCGAAGCCGCCCGGCGCCACGCGGTCCAGCACGTCCTGCGCCACCTGGCCCTCGACGCCGCGGTACCAGGCGAGCAGCCTGGACTCGCCCCAGCGCGAGGGCACAAAGTACATGAGCGGCACGTAGAGCGCGATGCCCACGGCGACAAAGTACAGGGGGCCCTCGTAGGCGTAGGCGCTCTGCGAGCGGGCCCAGGACGAGTACACGAAGAGCGCCGGGTAGGCGGAGGCGTTCATGCCGCCCGTGGCGATGGCGGGGAAGAAGCAGAACGCCAGCCACCGCGCCAGCTCGCACAGGATCCGCAGGTGCAGCCAGTAGTCAAAGTCGAGCTGGCGCGTCACGAACAGGCTCGCCGCCGCCGGCAGCAGCGCCACGAAGACAAAGTCCGCCGCCAGGCGCTCCACGTCCAGGAAGTACTTCATGGACACGTACACCTGGCACAGCGACCACGCGATGATAAAGTTGCCCGGCAGGCTGTAGCGCACCAGCGCGCTGCGCGGCGCCTGGTCCCGGACGCCGAACTCCTTGAAGTCCGCGTCGCGCTCCTTCTGCAGCTTGTCGGGCGTGTCCGAGAGCCGCCAGCGCATCCTGCCGCGCTCCGACGCCACCACGAAGGGGAAGGAGACGGCGCAGAGCCCAATCGCGACGCACGCGAGCATGTCGTTGCCCTTCGCCGAGTTGCCCCACGCCTCGGCGATGACCATCCACATGCTCAGCGCCGCCGTGCACCAAAAGTACGCCAGCGCCACGCAGCTGAACCACAAGTCGTCGCCGCGCCGCGTGCCGCTCGCGCCCAGCAGCACCATGGCCGCCAGCAGCACCACGCTGAAGCTGAGCACCTGCCCGCGCGGCGTCAGCGAGGGGCGGCGGGCGGCGGCGCACGGGGTACGTCTTCTGCGCCCAGAAGGCAAACTGCGTGCCGTTGCCGGCCACGCTGCCCTCCTGGCCCTGGCCCACGACCTTGATGCCGTAGCTCAGCACGATGGCGGTGTCGAACACGAGCGCCAGGCAGGCCACCGCCAGCTTGGTGAACGCCAGCGTGCCGAACAGCCCGCGCATGCCCACCGCCGCCGCGTGCACGGGCACGTGCAGCGCCATGAAGGCAAAGTAAATCACCGCATCCGCCGCCATTGATCTCCGCGCCCGCGGCATTATACAACCACCCCACACACTCCGCCAAATGGACAGCCACGTCGTCGCCACCGTGTACGGCGCGGAGCGCGACGCCTTCGTGAAGGCGCTCCGCGCCGCCTGCGACGACGCCGACTGCCTGCTGCTCACCGGCAGCGCCGAGTTCACCGACCCCACCGGCGCGCGCTGCTTCTCCGTCTTTCTCCACGGCACGCTCGACGTCGAGCCGCGCGAGGGCCACACGCAGCTGCGGCAGCGCGCGCCCCTGGCCGCCTTTGCGCGCGAGTGCGTCGCGGCGTTCGGCTCGCCGCTGATCGTCTTAATCCGCGACTAGCTCGACCACCCGGTCACCCGCGGCGGCGCGCAGCCGCGCCGCGTCCCGCTCGTCCAGCCCCCACTGCAGCCGCAGGCCGCGCAGCTGCGGCGCGCGCTGCAGCAGCAGCAGCAGGTGCTCGAACGGCGCCTTGCGCACGCCCGTCGCCGTGAGCTCCAGGTACACGGGCCGCCTCGCCAGGGCGAGCTCGGCGAAGACGAGGAGCAGGTCCCGCTCGTCCCCCTCCGCGGCGAGCACCTTGACCGTGTACGGCACCGCCGAGGCCGTCTGCAGCGGCACGAGGTCGAGCATGAGTGTGATTAATACCCAAACGGCACGAGCGCGCTCGCGCGCTTGCCGCTCTCCTCCTCGACGCGCGCCTTCTTCCACCCGGGGTGCTCGCTCTTCACCTGCCGCCGGCACTCGGCAAGCAGCAGGCCGTACGGCGCCGACTGCTTGTACAGCAGGTCCGCGGCCTGCGTCGCCGCGTGCAGCTTCTGCTGCGCGCGGATGCCCTCGGTGATAATGTCCACCACGCCCCGGTACTCGGCCGAGCCGCGCACCGCCTTGACGAGCTCGTCCATGCGGAGAAAAGTGTGAGCCGCCACCGGCTTCTCACAATGGCGCCGTGCCCGGGCTGCGTCGCGTGCGGCTGCCACCTCTGCGGCGCGGCGACGGAGCTGCGCTGCGGCGAGTGCCTGCGCCGCGCGTGCTCGGCCGCGTGCATGCAGCGGTGCCGCGCGGGCCAGTGCGCGCTCGGCGAGCACGTGGCCCTCCTCCTCGAGGTGGTGCGGATCTCCAAGACCGCGCCGCTGCGGCGCACCGCCGCGGACAGCCTCGCGCAGGCCGCGGCGGTGTTCCTCGCGCACGGCAAGTCGCGCGCCGCCGAGACGGTCGCGGAGGCGGGCATGGAGCTGATCCAGGACGTGGAGCACTGCGCGCAGTTCACCACGCTGCTCGCCGAGGCCGCGCTCGCCCGCGGCGACACCGACCTCGCCGTGGCCGCGCTCGACGCCTTCAAGGAGAGGTACCCCGATCACGTCCCGCGCAGCAACCTGGCGCGGCTGCGGATCAGCACGCCGTGCGTGCTCGTCGCGGCCATGCGCGGCAATCGCGAGCTCGCCCGGACCATCCTGACCAGCTGGGCCGAGCCCGTGCGCCAGAAGCTCGCGTGCGGCAGCGAGACGCTGCGCGCCATGGCGCGGTTCTGCATGTACGCCACCGAGGCGTGCGCGCGGCTCAAGGAGGTGGAGGAGACGCGGCGCTGGGCCGCCAACGTGGGCAGGATCCACGTGTCGGCGATGGACGTCGCCGACGCGGGGGTCACCGCGCGCACCCTCATGCACATGGCCCACGTGCTGTACCACTGCGAGGACCTCGCCGAGGCTGCGATGGCGGCGCGCGAGGCCGAGCGCCGCCTGGTGCAGCTGTACGGCATCTACCACCACCACGTGGCCAGTTGCCTGCACCTCCGCGCGGTCATCCTCCACGACCAGGGCCGCGTGGACGACGCGCTCAGGCTCGGCGCGCGCGCCTGCGTCAGCATGCGCGTGTCCATGGGCGAGCAGCACTATGAGACGCGGGGGTACGTGAAGCAGTGGCGCGCGTAAATACACTGCCCGCCGCCTCACTCAATGCGGCTCGCGCTCCTGCTGCTGCTGCTGGGCGCCTCGCTGAGCGACCAGGCCAACTTCCCGCACTACGACGCGGGCCAGCGCGCCGCCGCGCCGTACCTGTACAGCTTCGGCTCGGTGGCCAGCTTCTCCTCCGTGGGCCCCACCGAGGACGGCAGGCGGGCGCCCACCGTCGTGGCGCCCGGCGTCAGCATGCGCGTGTCCATGGGCGAGCAGCACTATGAGACGCGGGGGTACGTGAAGCAGTGGCGCGCGTAACTACACTGCCCGCCGCCTCACTCAATGCGGCTCGCGCTCCTCCTGCTGCTGCTGGGCGCGACGGCGGCGCGCGGCCTGCTCATAAGCGGGCTGGGCGTGGGCTGGCGGCCGCTCGACGGCACGACGCGGCGCGAGCGGATGCTGTCGGACGCCAAGCGGCTCTGGCTGCTGCAGACCGCGGAGCACCCGCCCGACGCGCTGGCCTTCTTCGGCGGCGGCGTCTTCCTCGTGCGCAGCGCCTCGCTCGAGGGCTTCTCGGGCAACTACAGCGAGTTCGCGCCGCAGATGAAGTACCGCAGCGACATCAACGGCACGCTGGGCGTCATGGTGCACTACGTCGACGCCGACAGGCACCACGGCAAGCACACCCGGCTCGGCAAGCGCAAGGGCAAGCTCTTCGGCCCCGTCGTCATCGACGACATCCACGCCCTGGCCGAGTCGCACAACGTCATCTGGATCTCGCAGTACAACCAGCACCGCAGGCACGCCAGGAGGCTCTCGCTGGCCTCGCGCAACGTCGTGCTGCCCTCCTCGCCGCTGCAGGGCACCAACGAGCGCGCCTTCGTCAGCGACACCGGGCTGGACGTCCTGCACTGCATGTTCTACGACGGCGACGCGGTGCCCGTGGCCTCGCTCAACCTGTCCGGCCCCGTGCCCGTGTTCGCGGGCGCGGGCAAGGTGCTCGGCGTCATGCCGACGCAGACCAGCGCGCTCACGTTCACCAACCCCGCGCCCTACGACGGCGCGCACGGCACCTCCACCGCCGGCATCGCCGTGGGCTACTCGTGCGGCGGCAACCAGGGCGTCGTGAGTAGCGCCCCTCGCGGCGGAGGAGCTCACGCGCGCAGGCCCCGGGCGCGCGGCTCGTCTTCATGGACATGTCCGACCCGTCCGACCACGAGCTGCTCGACGTCCCCGCGAGCTGGGACCAGGCCTTTGCCGCCATGGTCGCCAACGACGTCTCCGTGCACAGCGCGAGCTGGGGCGCGTCGCAGGGCGACGGCGCGTACGACTGGCAGGCGTACGAGATGGACACCAACGCGTACGAGAATGACATCCTGCTCGTGGCGAGCGCGGGCAACGAGGGCCCGTACCTCGTCTCCTCGCCGGCCACGGCCAAGAACTGCATCAGCGTGGGCGCCTCGCTGAGCGACCAGGCCAACTTCCCGCACTACGACGCGGGCCAGCGCGCCGCCGCGCCGTACCTGTACAGCTTCGGCTCGGTGGCCAGCTTCTCCTCCGTGGGCCCCACCGAGGACGG
>Ga0302308_10000021_pt1 | contig 140595 bp, 142 predicted proteins | sample III_Palsa_E3_3_FD_200531 | JGI IMG/M metagenome (GOLD analysis project Ga0302308, IMG submission 200531) | Peat permafrost microbial communities from Stordalen Mire near Abisko, Sweden - III_Palsa_E3_3 | ecosystem: Environmental > Terrestrial > Soil > Palsa > Peat permafrost | place: Sweden...
AACTGTTTTCGCGGCGGGCTCGTTCCAAGGGTTTTCACTGCGGCAGAATCGCACGCCCATCCCCCGATACCCCGCGGAAACCAAGGCGTCCGGCTGGGGACCGAGCCGTCGTTAGGGATCCTTGAACACATCGGCGCGCATATTCGTCCCGACCGAAGAATTTCTTGGGATTAATTCCGCCATTTCGTCCGTTGATGAGGGGATGGTCGAGCAATCGCCGCGATCAGCTTCGTCTCCCAGAGTACCGACCATGCGAGATCTTTACGCCGACTGGAAAAAATGGACGATGTTCGAGCGCATTTCGGCGCTCGCTGGTTTGTGCGTTATGGTTGTACTGGTCCCGGTCCTGACCGTCGCCGCCGTCCTCACGCACTGAAAAGTGCCGATCGCCCGCCGGGTACCGGAGGGCGATCGGTAAACGCGGCCGCTCAACGTCAGATCTGCGTCGCGACCGGGCCCCAATCAGGTGTTGGTGATCTGGGCATGGGCATCGAGCACGCGGCTCGAATAGACCAGGGCGGCACCGGCGTTGATCGCGACGGCCACGCCGAGCGCCTCGGCGATTTCCTCGCGGCTGGCACCATGGCGGACCGCGGCATCGGTATGGACGGTGATACAGCCGTCGCAGCGCAGCGTGACCGACACCGCGAGCGCGATCAGTTCGCGCGTCTTGGCGCCGAGCAGGTCGGATTTCTGTCCGGCGGCGCTGAGCGCCTGATAGCCCTTGATCGTGTCGGGGCTGAGCTTGGCGATCTCGCCGACCCGGCCGTTGAGCTGCTGGCGATAGCCGTTCCAATCGAGCATGGACATCGGGTTTCTCCTGTTTCGGGACGCGCCCCGGGATGGGCTCGTCGGTTCACAGAACATAGGCCCGATGGTAAGCAGGGAGGATGGCCGCCTGGATCGACCCGATGCCTGCGCGGATCAATCTTGAACGGAACCCGCATGACCGCGCTCGACCTGCCCGACGCGCTAAGCGGCCTCGCCCCGCTGTTGCGAGTGCGGCCGGAGCTGGAGAGCCTGTGCCGGTTCGGCCGGCAATGGGCCGCGCCCCATGACAGGCTCGCCGCGGGCTGGGCGCCGTTCCACCTGATTGCGCGCGGCACCTGCGTGCTGGAGCTGGCGGGCCTGGCGCCGATCCTGCTGGAAGCGGGCGATGTCGCCGTCCTGCCCCATGGCGACGCCCACACGACGCGAGGCGCCGCCACACCGGTCGGCACGCGCACGACGGCGGACCTGCTCGCCCGCCATAATGCGGCGATCCTGGTCAAATCCAACGGCGGCGACGAGACCGAGCTGGTCTGCGGCCGGCTGTGGTTCGAGCAGGCGCATGAGAACCTGATCTTCGCGACGCTGCCGCCGGTCATCGTCGTGCGTACGCGGCAGAGCGCCGACGCCACGCGCCTCGGCCAGTTGATGGCGACGATCCGCGACGAGCTGGACGCAGCCCGTCCCGGCGCCGGCGCCATCGCCGCCGATCTGGCGAGCGCGCTGCTGGTCATGATCCTGCGCGCGCATTTCGACCGCGAGCCGGCCGATACTGGCTTGATCGGCCTGCTGACCCAGCGCCAGAGCGCGCGCACGGTCGCCGCCATGCTGGCCGCCCTCGACCGGCCCTGGACGCTCGACGAACTGGCCACTCACGCCGGCGCGTCGCGGGCGACCCTGGTCCGGATCTTCCAGAAGACCGCCGGCATGGCCCCGCTCGCCTTCCTGACCGAACTCAGACTGGGCCTGGCGCGGCGCAAGCTGCTGGCTGGCACGGACTCCCTGGCCGGGATCGCGGCCGAGGTGGGCTATCAGTCGGAGAGCGCGTTCAGCCGGGCGTTCCAGCGGCGGTACGGCCTGCGGCCGGGCGAGGCGCGGAGGCCACGTGCCTGACCTGGTCAGCGCGGCAGGAGACCCCTGCTGGCTAAATACGGATCCAATCCGGCGATGTAGCGCCGATACTCATCGGCGCCCTCGCTTGACATGTGACTTATACAGAGCTCGACGAAATCCCGCAGTTGAACGCGACGACCGGTCAGCATCATCAAAACGGGCGTCGAAAACTGCTGGGCGTGATTCAACGTGCCATATTTCATGGCAGCTTCCAGGAGTGCTTCGCAGGTCAATGTCTTTTCAAAAAAGGGATAGGCATAGGTACGAATTGCGTGAAGCAACTGGTCCGAACCCAGTCGGGATCCCGGTCCGTGGCATCATACCAGGGCATCTTGGTCTGCGAACGCGGATCCGGGTCGACCAGGAAGCTCACGGGGAGCATGACGTTCGGCGGTCCGATTCTATACCTCCTGATTTTGACATAGGGATTCGCATAGATCGGCTTTCCGACGTCGTAGACAGCGTCCCGCACCACAGTCGAAAAGATTCCAGTCCTGCATTCGATAATGGAGCGGCTGGGCAGGATCCCGATCCAGCCGCGCCACTCTTTGTCAAACGGCCGAATTTGCATATTTGCCGTGGGCTTCTCAAAGCCCTCGGTCATTAGAATTTCTTGAACGGTTTGGATGATGGGGGTGGCGAGATGCTTCACGGCAGATAGGTCCGTTGACATATTGTTTATGAAGAAGAGCTTCTTAACTTCATCGTCCGAAGGCGCGACAATTCTCTGTATATCGACGCGAAGTGTGACAATGGCCTTTTCACCTGGAATAACCCCGGCGAAGAGCGCCGCCCAACCTCGCGGGACGACTGCCCGCTTCCAGCCGAGGATAAATCGCGCGCTGATTATCGGTAAGATCGCCCTCTCCGGTCTTGACATCAACGGCGAAAAGCGGGTTTGGCAATGGAAAGCCAGGCGTTGATACGACGAAATCGACTTCAGTCCCAAATCCGACCGACGGAACAAAGAAACGCACTCTCTCGACCACGATGAAGCCGGCATCTCTGTATTTTTTCACCTCTGCGGCGACTGCTTTCTTATGACGGTCCCGGTTGATCTGCACCTGAGGCCGCTCGCCATCCGCAATCGGGGTGAGATGGGCGACGATTTCAGAGGCATCAATCGTCTTGAACTCACCGTCATCGGGCTGACCCGCCGGCCAGCGTGGGTGTCTGTCCGGGCTCTGCGCCCCGACCGCGAAGGCCTTTTCCAGCGCGCGTGCAGTCCCGGCATATCGGTCGAAATCCGGAGCGAAAAGCTCGACATCCGCTTCCGACCAACGTCGAGGTAAGCGATCGCTGCGCAAAAATAGAGGCCGAGAGATTTCCAACCGCCGACAGATGACACGCGTCAATTCGGCACCGTCGCCGGATAGCAGGGGCAGTGCGGACCGATCGAGTTCCGCCTGAGCGAGCGTCATCTCCCCACATTCAAGAGCCCAGTGGCTGTTTCGACGGCGGGCACGATGCGGCTGAAATTCGCTTCCGGGCCATGCAGCATAGTTGCGGCCTGTAGGATCGCGGCGCGAGAAACTGCATGGATTTGCCCACCACGCGCGTAGTTCAGGGTGATCCCCGGCCAGAACCAGATCGCCTGCGGCGTGCAAATCAAAGAGCGTGGCACCATCGGACGCGCAGAGATGCGCTCAGCCATATCCATCATGGTCAGTCCATCAAAATAGGAGAGAAGTGGGGGCGGTCAGCCGGATGATCGACAATAAAAAGCCCCGCCGATTCTGTGAATTCGGCAGGGCGACGGCATTTTCGAACGGGGATGAGAATCAATCCCATTCATTGGGGCTGTAACTAATATCGCTGGCTTAGCTCGAAATGGTCAAGGAAGAACAAAAGAAGGACATATAGCCAGTCCGAGGGCGCTCAGCTCATCAGACTGACGCTAAGCCGCCGCCGGCCCGCCATAGAGCCAGGCCAGCCCGTCATAGAACTGCTCCGCCGACTTCGCCCGCAGCATCGCGTTGCGCAGTTGGGCATGGGCGCCGGCCGGGTGGTAGATATGGTCGCCGATCGCGCGCGACTGGAGCTGGACGCGCGCCGTGCGCAGGACGCGCTGGTGGCGATAGCGCTCAAGGGCCGCCTCGATCCGGTCCGGATAGGCCGCGACGCTATCGGCCAGGCAGACGCCGTCCTCCATCGCCATGCAGGCGCCCTGAGCGAAATATTGCAGCATCGGATGGGCCGCGTCGCCCAGCAGGGCCACGCGGCCATCGACCCAGCGCTCGACCGGATCGCGGTCGCACAGCACCCACAGCTTCCAATCCTTGCCATGGCGGATGATGCCTCGGGCGCGCGGGTGGATATGCTCGAAGCCGCGCAGCACCTCTGCCTCGTCGACCGGCTTGCCCGCGACCGGTTCCGGCGCGTCGTTGTGATAGGTCACGACCAGGTTGAACAGTTTCCAGCCCGACAGCGGGTAATGCACGATATGGCATTTCGGACCGGCCCAGAGCGTGGCGGCGTTCCAGCGCAGATCCTCGGGCATCTGCTCGGTCGGGATGACCGAGCGATAGGTGGTATGGCCGGAAACCCGCGGCGCGCCGTCGCCCACGACCTGTTTGCGGATGGCCGACCAGAGCCCGTCGGCCGCGATCAGCGCCGCGCCCATGACCCGCTCGCCATCGGCCAGATGCGCCGTGACGCCTGCGCCGTCCTGGTCGTAATGGGTGACCTGGCAGCCGGTGCGCAGCTCGACATTGGCCTGATCGCGGCAGGCGCGCAGCAGCATGCCGTGCAGATCGCCGCGATGGACCACCGCATAGGGATTGCCGAAGCGCCGGCGGAACGGCTCGTCCAAGGGGATATGCACGATTTCGTCGCCGCTCATCGCGTCCATCAGGCGCAGCTGGTCGATGAACACGGCGATGGCGCGCACGTCGGCGCCGACGCCGAGCCGGTCGAGCGCATGGAACGCGTTGGGGCCGAGCTGGATGCCCGCGCCGATCTCGCCCAGGGTCTTCGATTTCTCCAGGACCACGACACGGCGGCCGATCCGGGCCAGCCCGAGCGCCGCCGCCAGACCGCCGATGCCGGCGCCGGCCACCAGGATCGGAGCGTGTTTGCTGGTCATGCCGAGGCCTTTCTGAGCGGCGCCGCCGTCGCCTCGTTGTGGAGATCGGCCAATTCGCCGAGCAGCCGGATCATGGTCGCGCGGTCGTCCGAGGCGAGCGGGGCCAGCAGCCGGTCCTGCACCCGCCGCACCGCGGGCGTGACCTGATCCAGCAACGCCAGCCCGGCGTCGGACAGTCTCAACAGCTTGACGCGGCGATCGTCCGGCCCGGGCCCGCGCAGGATCCAGCCCTTGGCCTCCAGCCGTTCGAGCACGTCGCCCAGCGTCGAGCGGTCGAACGCGATCAGGGCCGACAGCCGGGTCGCATCGATGCCCGGATGGGCCGCGAGCGTCATCAGGGCGGCATATTGCACCGAGGTCATGTCGAACGCGGCGCATTCGGCCGTGAACAGCGCCGTCGAAATCTGCTGGGCTCGGCGGATGAGATGGCCGGGCATGCGATAGAGATCTTCCATGGAGGGCATATTGACCGGATACAGATCATCTGTATACGGTCTATTTATTCGCCAAACAATCTCGCCCGCCGGCCCCGGTTATTTTCCGGTGAAGACGGGCGCTCGCTTGGCCAGGAAGGCAGCCTTGCCCTCGGCATGGTCGGCGGTCAGGAACAGCGCCGATTGCGTGTCGCGCTCCCAATCCAGCGCCGCATCGAAGCCGTGCGCCAGATAGTGCCTGGTCAGGCCGACCGGCAGGGGCGCGGTGCCGGCGAACAGGCGGGCGCGATCGAGCGCGGCGGCCAAGGCCGTGCCCGGCGGGACCATCTGATCGACCAGGCCCATCTCCAGCGCCGCCGCCGCACCGACCGGCTCGCCATACAGCATCATCTGGCGGGCGCGACCCTGGCCAATGCGCAGCGGCAGCGTGTGCAGCAGGCCGAAGTCGGGGATCAGCCCGACCTTGCCGAACGACAGGATGCAGCGCGCCTCGGCCGAGGCGACGATCGTGTCGCAGCACAGCGCCAGGCCGACGCCGGCGCCGGCGGCCCAGCCTTCGACCGCGGCGATCAGCGGTTTCGAGCCCTTGATCATCAGGCGGACCAGACGATGCGTCAGGCGGAACCGCTCGCGCCCGGCGGCGAGATCGCGCGCATCCATGCCGCTGATATCGCCGCCCGAACTGAAATTGCCCTCGGCGCCGGTCAGCACGATGGCGCGCACCGCCGGATCGCCCTCGATCCGTTCCAGCGCGGCGGCCAGCGCTTCGCGCAGCGCCAGGCTGAGCGCGTTGCGCCGGGCCGGGTTGTTCAAAGTCAGGACGGCGGTCGCGCCGTCGCGGGTTTCCTGCAGAATTTCGTCGCTCGACATCAGTTTCCTCCCGCCGCCGCAAGCATTTGGTCGATCGCTGTCAGCTTGCGCCGGCACCGGCCCGGATCGGCGCTGGCTGCCTCATGCGCCTCGATCCGGCGCCAACCAGCATAATCGACCCAGCGCAGCGTCTGTCCATCCAGCAAAGCGCGCAGGCCCGCGCCGCCGGGCTTGCCGCCGTCGGCCAGGGCCGCGGCGATGCGCTGCGCCACCGCCTGCGCCTCGATCCGGTTGGTCGGGATCGGGCCGGTCGGGCCACGCTTCGCCCAGCCGACGGTATAGAGCCGATCGCGGATATGGCCGTCGTCGCTGGCGAACGACCCGCCGGTCGGCATCTCGGCACAACAGGCCCGCGCCTGGTAGCCGACGCAGGTCACGACCAGATCGGCGGCCAGAACCCGCGTCGCGCCGGCGGCGTCGCGGAACCGTACCGCCTCGACGTGGGATTGGCCCAGCATCGCCTTGGGCGTCAGGCCGAAATGGAAATGGACGGCAACCGGCTTGGCCGGCAGATGCTGGAAGGCGCGCAGGATTTCCGACCGGGCCGTGTCGGACGTCAGCACGGCTGGATCCGCCACGATCGGCCGTGCCTGCTGCAACGTCGTGAACGCTTGCAGTTCATGGTCGGTGAATTTCGCGTCGTCCGGCCCGCGACGGCCGACGATATGGATGGTGGTCGGCAGGCTCCGAACGAACGCGCCCAGATCCGACCCGCCGAACTCTTCGGGCGTCTTGGCCAGCAGGCGGGCGACGTCGAGGGCGACATTGCCGTTGCCGATCACCACGACCGAGCGGGCCGCCGCCGGCGTCGCATCCGCGTGATCGGGATGGCCGTTGACCCAGCCGACGAACCGGCCGGAGCCGACGACGCCCGGCAGATCCTCGCCCGGAATGCCCAGCCGCCGATCGTCGGCCGCGCCGGTCGCAATCACGACGGCGTCGTACAGTGCTTCCAGCTGGGCGAGGCTCACGTCGCGGCCGACCTCGACATGGCCGAAGAAGCCGATCCGGTCGCGCGCCAGGATCCGATCGAACACGCGGGATACCGCCTTGGTGCCCTGATGGTCCGGCGCCACGCCGTAGCGCACCAGGCCGAACGGGACCGGCAGCCGGTCGAGTACATCGATCCGGCAGTCCGGCACCAGGCGCAGCAGCGCATCGGCCAGATAGCAGCCCGACGGGCCGCTGCCGATGATCGCGATCTGGCGCATGCGGCTAATTCAGCCGTACGTACTCGTATTCGACCGGCAGCGCGTTGATGCCGCGGTCGGGCGACGCGATCCAGGCGGCCATCTTGCCGGGCTCGGTCACCGCCTGCATCAGGCTGCAGATGAAGCCGCGGTCGGCGTCGGTCGGCAGCCAGTCGGTCAGCCGCGTCTCGAACTCGGCCTGGGCAATCGGCCGGCCGGCCGTGTCGGTCGGCACTTTGCCCCAGCTGCCGTTGGTGCGATGGAAGCGCGGGCTGGGCAAGGCCAGCCGCGCGTCGAACCCGGCTTTCTGGATCAGCCGGTTCCAACGCGCCACGCCGATCTCGCAATCCTTGACGTAGGACATGCGCGAGACCTCGTTCATGGCATTGCGCAGCGGGATGTTCTCGACCTTCACCCCGCCCTCGCCGTTCGGCATTTCCAGCGCATAACTCTGGTCGAGCGCCAGATGATCCTCGTACTGCGCCTCGTCCGGCCGGCCTTTCAGGCCATTGGCGAAATAGGACGCCGCGTTCGACGACTGGTCGGCGCCGAACAGGTCGAGCGCCGAGGAGAACCAGAAATTGATGTATTTCTGGATGGTGCCCAGGTCGATCGCGCCGGCGCGGCGGATCGAGGCGGCGTCGTCGGTGCCCAGTTCCTGCATCACCTCCAGCGTCCGGCGCACGATCCGGGCGATGCCGGTGTCGCCGACGAACATGTGATGCGCCTCCTCGGTCAGCATGAAGCTGCAGGTGCGCGCCAGCGGATCGAAGCTCGATTCCGCCAACGACTTCAGCTGGTACTTGCCGTCGCGGTCGGTGAAATAGGTGAACATGAAGAAGCTGAGCCAATCCGAGATCGGCTCGTTGAAAGTCGACAGGATGCGCGGCTTGTCGCCGTCGCCGGAATGGCGCGTCAGCAGTTCCTCCGCCTCCTCGCGCCCGTCGCGGCCGAAATAGGCGTGCAGCAGATAGACCATGGCCCAGAGATGGCGGCCCTCCTCGACATTGACCTGGAACAGGTTGCGCAGGTCGTAGAGCGAGGGTGCGGTATGGCCGAGCAGCCGCTGCTGCTCGACCGAGGCCGGCTCGGTATCGCCCTGGGTCACGATCAGCCGGCGCAGCGTCGAGCGATGCTCGCCCGGGACCTGCTGCCAGACCTCCTTGCCGAAATCATCGCCGAAGCCCACGCGCCGCGCCGCGTCGGGCTCGGCCAGGAAGATGCCCCAACGGTAGTCGGGCATGCGGACATGGCCGTAGGTCGCCCAGCCCTTGGCATCGACCGAGGTTGCCGTGCGCAGATAGACGTCGTTCGCCTGATAGTCGGTCGGGCCCAGGTCCTGCCACCATTTCAGAAATTCCGGCTGCCAATGTTCCAGCGCGCGCTGCAGGGTGCGGTTCGAGCCGAGGTCCACATTGTTCGGAATGCGATCCTGATAATTGATGCCCATGCTCACACCCTCTCGAAATCGAATTGCGGTTTGGAGCCGGTGCCGAACAGCTTGAGCGCGCCGCGCTCGCCGGTCGCGTTCGGCCGGACGAACACCCAGTTCTGCCAGGCCGACAGACGGCCGAAGACCTTGGTCCAGACCGTCTCCTGGCCGGCGAAGCGCAGGCTGGCCTCCAACCCTGTCAGCGCGTCGGGCGACAGGCTGGCCCGTTCCTCCAGCGCCAGGCGGATCTCGTCGTCCCAATCCAGATCGTCGGGCGCCAGTGTGACCAGGCCGGCAGCCAGCGCCGGCCCGGCGGTCAGCGGACCCCTCAGGCCTTTCAGCCTGGCGATGGTCGCAGGATCGTCGAGGAAGCGGGTCTCGAGCCGGCTCTGGCCATTGACCATCGGCAGCAGGCCGAAATTGAGGCCGTCGAGCTGCAGTTCCGGCGGGTTCTCGTCGCCCTCGGGCAGAGCCAGCATGTAGATCCGGTCGGCGGCCAGGGCCAATTCATAGAGCAATCCGGCGAAGCACGAGCCCTGGTCGACCACGGCGTAGAGGCTGCGCGAGGTGACGTCGAGCCGGGCGAAGGTCCGGCGCAGCGTGCCGATCGTCTCGCGCACCAGCCAATGGTCCTGGTGGGCGAGCAGGGTCCGGTCGGACGCCAGCACCGCCGCGGCATCGCCGCGCGTCTTCAAAATGAGCAGGCCCAGCTCCAGCTCGTTGGTGCGCAGCAGCAGCAGCGCGTCGTCCAGCTCGCGGGCCAATGCCAGCGGCCACCAGCGGTCGCCGGCCGCCTGGATCGCGTCGGGCGTCGCCGGCTGATCGCCTTCGGGTGCCCGGACCGTGACGGTAGCCGACCGGCCTGGACGGTCGAACTGCACATCGACATGGGCATAGTGATAGCCGGAATCGTCGACCCTGCGCTCCAGCTTGCGCAGCGGGATGCCGGCCGCATCGGCCGGACGGAACGAAGCCTCGGCCCGTGCGGTCGCGCGGGATTTGACCAGGGCTGGGAAATCCGCCGGCTTGGCGATCGCATCGACCAGGCCCCATTCCAGGGCGCGATCGGCGCGCACGCCGTCGGCGCTGGTGCAGAACATGTCGGCCAGATCGCGCCGGACCTTGCGCTTGTCGACCACCCGGGTCAGGCCGCCGGTGCCGGGCAGCACGCCCAAGAGCGGCACTTCCGGCAAACTCACGACCGACGACCGGTCGTCGACCATCAGGATCTCGTCGCAGGCGAGCGCCACTTCATAGCCGCCGCCGGCGGTGGTGCCATTCAGCGCGGCAATGAATTTCAAGCCGTCATGGGTGCTCGAATCCTCCAGCCCGTTGCGGGTCTCGTTGGTGAATTTGCAGAAATTCACCTTCCAGGCATGAGACGACAGGCCGAGCATGTAGATATTGGCGCCGGAGCAGAAAATGCGCTCCTTACCGCTGGTCAGCACGACGCACCCGACGGAAGGATGCTCGAACCGGATGCGCTGCAGCGCGTCGTACAGTTCGATATCGACGCCCAGATCGTAGGAATTCAGCTTCAGCTTATAGCCGGGCTTGAGGCCGCCCTCCTCGTCGACGTCCAGCGCCAGGGTTGCGACGCGGCCGTCGATGCTCAAGGTCCAGTGCCGATATTCCTCGGGCACCGCATCGAATGTGATCATGGCGCATCCTCCCAGCGTCGTATTTAACATGCATCATAATGCATATTGGCGAAGAGGAAAGCACTATCTTGCCCTCTCCGCAAACTGCGGGAGAGGGCTATTTTACCGCCTCGACCAGCAGCGCCAGGCTGTCCTCGACCGAGCGGCCGGCGGTATCGACCCGCGCGTCCGCCTTGCTGTAGAGCGGGTTGCGGACCTTGAGGATGCGCTGCAGGTCGCTCATCGCCTCGCGGTTGCTCGCCATCGGGCGCATGTCGCCCTGGGCCACGACCCGGCCCATATGCTCGGCCGGCGACGCGGTCAGCCAGACCGTGAAGCAGTTGGCCAGCAGCAGCTCGAATGTCGCCGGTTCCGACACCAGGCTACCGCCGGTCGCGAGCACGAAGCTGGGGAGCCGCGCGATCAGATCCTGCAGGCATTGCCGCTCCAGCCGCCGGAATCCGGCCTGGCCGTAGAGATCGAAGATCACGCTCAACGAGACGCCGCTGGCCCGTTCGATCTCCCGGTCCAGCTCGACGAATGGCATTTTCAACCGTTGCGCCAGCAAGGCGCCGAGCGTGGATTTGCCGGCGCCGCGCAGACCGATCAAGGCCACATGACCGCGGCGCGCTTTGTCGGCCGCGGTATCGAACCGCTGCAGCAGCAATTGCCGGGCCTCGACCAGATCGTCGGCACCCAGGCGGCGCAGCAGCTCCAGGGCATGGGCCAGATCGACCGACGGATCGGGATGCTCGTGCACCAGCGTCTCGATCGGCATGTCGAGCGCGCTCGCCAACTGGCGCAGCAGCAGGATCGAGATATTGCCCTGGCCGGTTTCGAGCTGGGCCAGATAGCGCTCCGACACGCCGGAATCGCGCGACAGGATCTTGCGGGTCATGCCGCGCTTGGCCCGTGCCTCGCGCACCCGGTCGCCCAGGCGCTTCAGGAACTCCGCATCGGACGTCCGCTCGGGCGGGATATAGCTGGCGGCGGAAACTGGTGGGCCCATGCGGATCCGTCTTCGAGATGAACTATGACGCTTGCCCGATGGCTAACATGTATTATAATGCGTTCATAAGGCCGCATCAAGCATTGCCGGCCACTGTAGCGGAGGCGCCGATGACGGTCGATATCACCATTCTGGTCGGCACCATGACCGGGACCGCGGAGATCGTCGCCGAAGAGGTGCAATTGGCCCTCGAAACCGCCGGCCATGGCGCCAGCATCGCCCCGATGGACGCGCTCGACGCCGGCGTGTTCGAGCGCGGCAGCGCCTTCCTGATCATCACCTCGACCTACGGCGCCGGCGATGTGCCCGACAATGCCCGGGCGTTCTATGCCGCGATCGAAGCGCAGCGCCCCGCATTGGACCATGTCTCGTTCGGCGTGGTGGCGCTGGGCGACCGGACCTACAAGGCGACCTATTGCGAAGGCGGGTTGAAGTTCGGCCGCCTGCTGGCCGAATTGGGCGCCCGGCGCGCGGGCGAGCCGCTGCTGCATGACGCCAGCGCCGGGACGATGCCGGAAGAACTCGCGGCCGAGTGGGTCGTCGGCTGGGTCGAGGACCATCTGGTGCCGGCGCTCGAAGCGGCCTGAGAGCCGAGGACGGCCGCCAGAGAAGCGGCCGACTTTAAAATAAGCCGGGAGGACGCCGATGAGTGTGGCCGCAACGACCGACGCCGAGCCGTTTCCCGCCGGCCGCTATAATGCGGCGGTCGATCTGATCGAGCGCAATCTGGCCGCCGGCCGGCAGGCCAGGACCGTGTTCATCGACCAGGCCGGCCGCTACAGCTATGGCGAATTGGCCGAGCGGGTCGACCGCTTCGCCAATACGCTCCGCGAGCTCGCCCTCGAGCCGGGGCAGCGGGTCATGCTGGCCCTGCTCGACACGATCGATTTCCCGACCTGCTTCCTGGGCGCCATCAAGGCCGGCGTCGTGCCGATTCCGACCAATACCCTGTTCCAGCCCGTCGATTTCGCCCATATCCTGGCGGACAGCGGCGCCCGCGCGCTGGTGGTCAGCGACGTGCTGCTGGGGCGCCTGGTCGAGGCCGCGGCGCTCGCCGATTGGCACGGGCTGATCATCGTCGCCGGCGCGGATAGCGGCGATCGGTTGGGGCTGACCCGCCTGATGGCGCGGGCGGACGGCGTGGCAGTCGCGGCACCGACCGGACCGGACGATCCCTGCTTCTGGCTCTATTCCTCCGGCTCGACCGGCCAGCCCAAGGGCGCGGTCCATGTCCAGAGCAGCCTGATGGCGACCGCCCGCCTGTTCGGCCAGGGCGTGCTCGGCATCACCGAACAGGACGTGGTCTATTCAGCCGCCAAGCTGTTCTTCGCCTATGGGCTGGGCAATGCGCTGACCTTTCCGATGTCGATCGGCGCCAGTGCCATCCTGATCAGCGGCCGGCCGACTCCGGACGTGGTCAACCAGGTGCTGCGCCAGTCCGCGCCCACGATCTTCTGCGGCGTGCCGACGCTCTATGGCTCGCTGCTGGCGAGCCCCGGCCTGGCCGCGAAGGGCGAGCATAGCCTGCGGCTGTGCACCTCGGCCGGGGAGGCCCTGCCGATCGAGGTCGGTCGCGCCTGGGCCGCCCACACCGGAGTCGATATCATCGATGGCATCGGGTCGACCGAGATGCTGCATATCTTCGTCTCCAACCGCCCAGGCGCCGTGCGTTACGGCGTCACCGGCACGCCGGTCCCGGGCTACACGGCCCGGCTGGTCGATGACCTCCGCCAGGAGGTGGAACTCGGCGAGGTCGGCGAGATGGAAGTCAGCGGACCGACCGCCGCCACGCAATATTGGAACAATCCGGACAAGACGCGCGCCACCTTCCTCGGCGATTGGGTCCGGACCGGCGACAAGTTCCGCCAGGACGCGGATGGCAATTACATCCACTGCGGCCGGGCCGACGACATGCTGAAGGTCGGCGGCATCTGGGTCTCGCCGATGGAGGTCGAGTCGGCCCTGCTGGGCCATGCCGCGATCCAGGAGGCGGCCGTGATCGGCCTGGCCGACGGCCAGGGCCTGATCAAGCCCAAGGCCTTCGTCGTGCTGAAGCCGGGCGTGCCTCCGGCGCCCGACTTGGCCCAGGCGCTGCAGGACCATGTCAAAACCCGGCTGGCGCCGTATAAATATCCGCGCTGGATCGAATTCGTCGACGAGTTACCCAAGACCGCGACCGGCAAGATCCAGCGCCATGTGCTGCGCAACCGAGAAGCCGGAGCCGCCGACAAGTGAGTTTGATGGAGACCGGCTTCGCCGAGATCGACGGCCGCCGGCTGGAGACCGCCTGGATCGCGCCGGCCCGAGCCGGATTGCCGACGATCGTCATGCTGCATGAAGGCCTGGGGTCGGTCGCGCTGTGGAAGGATTTTCCCGAGCGGCTGGCGGATCGGACCGGCTGCGGCATGCTGATCTATTCGCGCTACGGCCATGGCGCCTCGAGCTTGCTCGAGGGCGACCGGCCGGTCGACTACATGCATCGCGAGGCTGAGGTCGTACTGCCCGCTGTGCTGCGCCATTTCGGGATCGAACGGCCGATCCTGTTCGGCCATAGCGACGGCGGCTCGATCGCGCTGATCTATGCCGGCTTTCGCCCCGACGATGTTGCCGGCCTGATCCTGGAGGCGCCCCATGTGTTCGTCGAGGATTTGACCGTCGCCAGCATCGCCCGGGTAAAAGACCTCTATCGGACGACCGATCTTGCGGGCAAACTGCGGCGTTACCATCATTCCGTGGATCGAACATTCTGGGGCTGGAACGATATTTGGCTCGACCCCCGGTTCAAATTCTGGAACATCGAGCGCTCTCTGCCGGCGATCCGCTGCCCGATCCTGGCGATCCAGGGCTCGGACGACGAATATGGCACGCGGGCGCAGCTGGACACGATCGTGGCCGCCACGCCGGCAACCGAGATGGTGATGCTGGCCGCCTGCGGGCACTCGCCCCATCGCGACCAGGGGGCGGAAGTTTTGGAGAGATCGGCCACCTTCATCGCAGCGGTGGCACGCGTGTGATAATCAGACCGCAAAGGTCGAAGAACATCAGGGGGAAGCGGGACATGGCGAAAATCTGTTACGGCGCGATGGCAATCGCGGCGGCGCTGGGCCTGGGGGCCGCCGCCTCGGCGTCAGCCGACGGCATCAAGATCGGCGTGCTGGGCGACCAGTCCAACGTCGCGGCCGACGCCGGCGGGTTGGGCGCGATCGCGGCGGCCAAGATGGCGATCGCCGACGCCGGCGGCAAGGTCGCGGGCATGCCGATCGAGCTCGTCTCGGCCGACTTTCTGACCAAGCCCGACAATGCGGTGCAGATCGCCAAGCGCTGGTACGAGTCCGAGGGCGTCGATGCCATCACCGACTTGCCCTATTCCGGCGCCGGCCTGGCCGTGCAGAACGTCGCCGGCGCCGACAAGAAGATCGTGCTGATCTCGGGCGCCGCCACCTCGGACATCACCGGCAAGGGCTGCAATCTCTATGCGACCCAATGGTCGGACGACACCTATTCGCTGGCGTCGGCGACCGGTCAGGCGGCCGTGGCGGCAGGCGGCAAGAAATGGTTCTTCCTGACCGCCGACTATGCGTTGGGCGATTCGATCCAGCGCGATGCGACCGGCGTGATCAACGCCGCCGGCGGTCAGGTCATCGGCAGCGTGCGCCATCCGCTGGATACCCGCGATTTCTCGTCGTTCCTGCTGCAGGCCCAGGGCTCCGGCGCCAACGTGATCGGCCTGGCTTCGGTCGGCGCCAACACCGTCGCCGAGGTCAAGCAGGCCGCCGAATTCGGCATTCCGCAGGGTGGACAGAAGCTGGCCGGTTTTCTGGTGTTCATCACCGACATCAACGGCATCGGTCTGCAGGCGGCCCAGCATCTCTACAATGCCGAGGGCTTCTACTGGGACCAGAACGACCAGGCCCGCGCATTCGGTAAGCGTTTCATGGCCGAGATCGGCCGCATGCCGACCAAGGAGCAGGCGGCGACCTATGCCGCGGTCGCGCATTACCTGAAGGCGATCGCGGCGGCCGGGACCAAGGACCCGACCATCGTCGCCCACAAGATGCAGACGCTGCCGGTCGATTATTTCGGCCGCAAGGGCTCGATCCGCGCCGATGGCCGCGTGCTGTACGACATGACGCTCTATGAGGTGAAGACACCGGCCGAGAGCAAGTATCCCTGGGACTATTACAAGGTCGTCAAGGACATCCCGGCCGACAAGGCGTTCCGGCCGCTCGCCGACGGGGGCTGTCAGATCCAGCCGTAAAACGCGCCGGGGCCGGTGCCAACTTGTGGAACCTTCCCCGGTTTCGTGCCATTTGCATATTACGGAGTGGAGGCGCTGGGCATCTACGGTCCGCACCTTGGGATAGCCGCTCGTCGTGACCCTGCCGACCCCTGCGCTCCACGAGATTTTCCCCGGCGACAGCGCCATGAGCGCGGTCATGCGCGCCCATGATTGGGCCTCGACGCCGCTCGGTCCGCCGGAGGCCTGGCCGGACGGGCTGAAAGTCCCGATCCGGATGATGCTGACGTCCCGGTTCGAGATGTGGCTTGGCTGGGGCGACGATCTCGCCTTCTTCTATAACGACGCCTATATCCCGACCCTGGGCGTGAAGCACCCGGCCGCGCTCGGGCGGCCGACGCGCCTGGTCTGGCCGGAGATTTTCGCCGAGCTGGAGAGCCGATTCCTGTCGGTCATGCAGGACGGCATCGCCACCTGGGACAAGGCATTGCTGCTGTTGCTGGAACGCAGCGGCTACCCGGAAGAGACCTACCACACGTTTTCCTATAGCCCGCTTCACGGCAGCGCCGGCGCCATCGCGGGCTTGATGTGCGTGGTGACCGAGGAGACGGAACGCGTGGTCAGCGAGCGCCGGCTCGAAACCCTACGCGCGCTCGCGACCGCCCTGCTGCCCGCCCGCACGCATGCGGAAATCATGCAGGGCGTCGGCGCCGCCTTGCGCAACAACCAGCATGATTTTCCGTTCAGTCTGGTGCGGCTGTACGACCGGATCGATACCGTCGACGCCGCACTGACGCAAATCGACTGGCCTTGGGATCGGCTGGACGGTGCGGCACCGGTCCGACTGCCGCTCGACGGGCTGCTCGCCGATCCGCCGAAAGGCGCCTGGGCCATCGCCCCCCGCGAAGCGCTGATCGTACCGATCACCAAAACCGGCCACGACGGGCCCAGCGGCGCGCTGGTGCTGGGACTCAATCCCTATCGCCCGCAGGATAGCGAGGTCGCGGGATTCGCCCAGCTGCTGGCCGGCCAGATCGCCGGTGCGCTCGCCACGATCGACGCCACCCTGCTCGAAGCGGCCGAGGTCGATCGCCTGCGGCAATTGTTCGAGCAATCGCCCAGCTTCATGGCGGTGCTGCGCGGGCCCGACCATCGGTTCGAGGTGGTCAACCCGACCTATGCCCAGCTGGTCGCCCATCGCGACGTACTCGGCCGGACCGTGCGCGAAGCGGTGCCCGAGGTCGAGGGCCAGGGCTTCTTCGAACTGCTTGATCAGGTCTACGCAACCGGTGTGCCTTTCGTCGGCCAGTCGGCGGCGATCACCCTTCAGCGCACGCCGAACGCCGACCCGGAGGAGCGCTTCCTCGATTTCGTGTATCAGCCGATCCGCAACGCCGAAGGCATGGTCACCGGCATCTTCGCCCAAGGGATCGATGTGACCGGCGCCCATGACGCGGTCGCTGCGCTCCGCGAAAGCGAGGCGCAGTTCAGGACCCTGGCCGAAGCCCTGCCGAACCACGTCTGGACCGCGCGGCCGGACGGCCTGCTCGACTGGTTCAACGACCGGGTCTACGAATATAGCGGCGCCACGCCCGGCACGCTGGACGGCGAGCGGTGGACCGGCATCGTGCATCCCGATGACGCGGCCGAGGCCGCCGCCCGCTGGGCCCGCGCGTTGGCCGCCGGGACGACCTATGAGGCCGAACTCCGGATCCGCCGCGCCGACGGCGCCTATCGCTGGCACATCGCGCGGGCGGTGCCGATCCGGCCGGGCGAAGGCAGCATCACGCGCTGGGTCGGCACGAACACCGATATCGAGGACCAGAAGGCCGCGGTCCAGGCGCTGGCCGATCTGAACGCGACCCTGGAACAGCAGGTCACCGACCGGACCGCGGACCGCAACCGCCTGTGGCAGCTCTCGACCGACATCATGCTGGTCGCCGGGTTCGACGGCCGGGTGATCGCCGTCAATCCGGCCTGGACCGCCATCCTGGGCTGGACCGAGGCGGAACTGGTCGGGCGCAACTTCACGGCTCTCATCCACGCGGACGATCTCGAACAGACCATGATTGTCGCCCGCACCCTGTCGGAGGGCGTCATCGTCCACCGCTTCGACAATCGCTATCGGCACAAGGACGGCAGCTATCGCTGGATCGCCTGGGCCGCCGTGCCCGGCGAAGGCCTGATCAACGCGGTCGGGCGCGACATGACCGGCGAAAAGGAACAGGCCCTGGCGCTGCGCCAGACCGAGGACCAGCTGCGCCAGGCGCAGAAGATGGAGGCGGTCGGCCAGTTGACCGGCGGCGTCGCCCATGACTTCAACAATCTGCTGCAGGTGATTTCCGGCAATCTGCAGCTGCTGGGCCGGGACGTGGCCGGCAATGACCGGGCCCAACGCCGGGTGGCCAACGCGGAAACCGCGGTCAGCCGCGGTTCCAAACTGGCGACCCAACTTCTCGCGTTCGGCCGGCGCCAGGCGCTCGAGCCCAAGGTGATCAATCTCGGCCGCCTGGTGGCCGGCATGGACGAGATGCTGCGCCGCGCGCTGGGCGAGGCGATCGAAATCGAAACCGTCGCGGCCGGGGGGTTGTGGAACACGCTGATCGATCCGACCCAGGTCGAGAACGCCGTGCTGAACCTGGCGATCAATGCCCGCGACGCCATGGACGGCACCGGTAAGCTGACGATCGAGGTCGGCAATGCCGCGCTCGACGATGCCTATGCGCTGGCCCATCCGGACGTCACGGCCGGGCAATATGTCATGCTCGCCGTGAGCGACACCGGCAGCGGCATGACGCCGGAGATCATGGCGAAAGTGTTCGAGCCGTTCTTCTCGACCAAGCCCGAGGGGCGCGGCACCGGCCTCGGCTTGTCGATGGTCTATGGCTTCGTCAAGCAGTCGGGCGGGCACGTGAAGATCTACAGCGAGGTCGGCCAGGGCACGACCATCAAGCTGTATCTGCCCAGAATCCACCAAAGCGAGGACCTGGTCGTCTCGACCGACGCCGGGCCGATCGTCGGTGGCACCGAGACCATTCTGGTCGCCGAAGATGACGCGGAGGTGCGCGCGACGGTGGTCGAACTGTTGAGCGAACTGGGCTATCGGGTGCTGAAGGCGAAGGATGCCGAAAGCGCGCTGATGATCATCGACAGCGGCATCGCCATCGACCTGCTGTTCACCGACGTGGTCATGCCGGGTACCCTGCGCAGCCCGGTATTGGCGCGCAAGGCGCGCGAGCGGCTGCCGAACCTCGCCGTGCTGTTCACCTCGGGCTATACCGAAAACGCCATCGTCCATGGCGGCCGGCTCGATCCCGGCGTCGAGCTGCTGGCCAAGCCCTATACGCGCGACGCGCTCGCCCGCAAGATCCGCCTGGTCCTGGCCAATCAGGCCGAGCGCAGCAGCAGCTAACCGGCGGGCTTGAGCGACACGCCCCAGCCGCGCGGCTGACCCAGCGCCCAATTGCGATAGCCCCCGACCGTGGCGCGGACCGCGGCGGTCTGGAACACGGCATAGAGCGGGATCATCGGCATGTCGGTGCGGAACAGCGCCTCCATCCGGTCGAAGATCGCCTGCCGCTCGGTCCGGGCCCGGGCCTGCATGCTGTCGGCCAGCAGCGCCAGCGCGTCGGGATCGTCCCACAGCTTGCGCGGTTGCCGGTCCTTGTCGCCGCTGATCATCTCGAACGACAGCGACGGGTCGAGCCGGGCGGAATAGCCGAACGACATCGTCTGGTAATCGCCCTTGGTATACCGGTCGAGTTCGGTCGCCCAGTCGAGCACCTCCAGCTCGAGCGGGATGCCGGCCTCCGCCAGCATGGCCTGTGCCAGGACGGAGGCGTCGAACATCGCCTCGTAGCGCTTGTTGGTGATCATCCGGATCGGCTGGCCCTTGTAGCCGGCCTCGGCCAGCAGCCGCCTGGCCGCCGCCAGGTCGTGCACGGGGAGGGCGGCTTGCGCCTTGCCGTAATAGGGACTGGGCAGCGGCATGATCGACAGGCTGGGCTTCGATTGGCCGTCGGTGACCGCATCGACCAGCTGCGGCACGTCGAGCGCCAGGGCGAAGGCCCGGCGGACGCGCGGATCGCGCAGCACCGGATCGCGCGTCTGGAACAGGAAGCCGTTCACCTCCAAGGTCGGTGCGCTCTGGGTCACGATATCCGGGCGCGACCGATATTCGGGCAGGTCGGAATTCACCACGCGGAAGATCACGTCGATGCCGTCGGCCATCAGCGCCGCCTTGGCCGCCGACGGGTCCGGGATGATGACGAAGCGCAGTTTCGGCACGAGCGCCGTCTTGTTGCCGGTCAAGCCGTCGGGCTGGCCGGGCAAGGCGGCATACTGGTCGTAGCGGACCAGGTCGATATATTCGCCATGCTGCCACGCGCCGAATTTGAACGGGCCGGTGCCGACCGGCGCCCGCCATTTGCCGTCGGCATCGAGCGAGCTGCGGTGATAGATCCCGGCCGCGCCGCAATCGACCCGGGCCATGGTGGTCAGAAACAGCGCCGACGGTCTGTCGAGCGTGAACACCACACTCATCGGGTCCGGCGCGGTGATGCCGGTGATCTTGGCTAGGCCGCGCCCGTCGAACTCGCTGAGGCAGCGCCAATTGTTTTGCGGGTCCAGGTAGCGCTTCCAGGCGAACAGCACGTCGTCGGCCGTCAGCGGCGCGCCATTGTGGAAGCTGACGCCGTCGCGCAGGCGGAAGGTATAGCTCAGGCCATCGGGCGCGACCTCGATCGACTTGGCCAGCATCGGCCCGACCGAGGCATCCTCGCGATAGGCCACCAGTCCCTCGACCATATGCAGCACGACCGCGTCGGTATTCTCGTCGCGGTTCAGCCCCGGGTCGGTCGACCGGATATCGGTATTGAGCCGGATGCGCAGCGTGTCGGCATCGGCCGACGCCGGGACGGGCGCGAGACAGAATACCGCGAGCAAACCCAGGCCGAGACACCGATAGCCGCGCATGGAATTTCCCTTGGATCGCTGCTGCTTGCCAAGCCTAGCTCGATCCCGCTCGGCATTGAATGGCCGACCAAAGGAAAAGGCCCTGAAATCCATCGATTTCAGGGCCTTCGATCTTGGTGTCCCCGACGCGATTCGAACGCGTGACCCCCGGTTTAGGAAACCGATGCTCTATCCTGCTGAGCTACGGAGACGTTGCGCCCTTATAGCCCAGAGCGGTCCCGGCGGAAAAGCCTCAAGGGCGCTTGGTTGATTTGCGGCCGGCGGGCAGCGGTTCGAGCGCCGTCAGATCTTCCAGCTCCAGGATCGGCCGGCCTTCATAGGCGAGCCAGCCGCGCACCCGGACGCTGCGGCCTTCGAGGGTCGCCGGATCGAACCCCGGGGCGCGCTGCAGCACCGCGCGCGGGATGCGCACGGTGAAGCCATGGTGCCAGTCCTGGGCGAAATCGAGATATGTCGCCTCATGGGTCGGCCCGATCGACAGCACGCGGCCCTCGACCAGGACGAAGCCGCCGGTGTCGCGCGCGGTCAGCCCGTCGGGCGCGCGCACGGCATAGATCGGCAGGCGCCATAGCCCGCGATGATGCCGGCGCGCATCGGCCTCGGCCTTGAGCAGCACCGGCGCCAGCGCCGCACTGTCGCGGGTGAGTTCGAGCCGGTCGCTGCCCTGGTGCAGCAGATCGCGCTGCAGCCAGGTGCCGTCGGCCAGGATCACCTGGCCGACCAGGCGGTCGTGACGGTCGGGTTTGTCCTGTGCCGCGTGGAGGGTGATGGTTTGGCCGAGAGCCAGATCCGACAAGGCCTGGCGCGCCGCATCCGCCGCCGGCCAATGCGCGTCCTTGCTCATGGCGAGGGGGGCGACCGGTGCCAGCAGTCCTGCGAGACGCAGCACCTTGCCGTCCGTCAGCGTCAGCGTCGCGCCATCCTCGACCGACTGGACGATGCCGCTGGTGACTTCAGGCAGGGCCTCCAGTGCGGCATCACGTGAGGCGGCCTGCGCCAGGACGGGCGCCAGCACCAGGCCGCCCAGCAGGATCCGTCGTCCCCAGCCCATGCTTCCTCCCGAAACCCTCGGCAGCAAGCTCTAGCAAACTCAGGCTTCGATCAACAGATCCTGGGCCTGTTCGACATGGCGCGAGATCGACTGCCGCAGTTTCTGCAGCGCGCGATGTTCGAGCTGGCGCACGCGCTCCTTGGAGACGCCCAGCGCGCGGCCGAGTTCCTCGAGCGTGGCGCCTTCGTCGCGCAACCGGCGGCCGGCGATGATGGTGCGCTCGCGCGGCGAGAGTTCGGACAGCGCCTCGGCCAGCCATTTCGAGCGCGTATCCGCGTCGCGCAGGCCGATCACGACCTCTTCCGGGCTGGGCCGGGTGCAGGCCAGGAAATCCTGCCAATCATCGTCGCCGCCTTCGCGGACCGGCGCGTTCAGCGATTGGTCGTTGCCGGCCAGGCGCTGCTCCATCGCCTCGACATCCAGGATATCGACCTGCAATTCCTCGGCGATCTTGCGGCGGCCGGCATCGCCCAACGGACGGCCCGACTGGTCTTCGATCCGGGCGCGCAGGCGGCGCAGGTTGAAGAACAGCGATTTCTGTGCCGCCGTCGTGCCGGTGCGCACGATCGACCAGTTCCGGAGCACGTAATCCTGCATGGCGGAGCGGATCCACCAGGCGGCATAGGTCGAGAAGCGCACGTCGCGCTCCGGCTCGAACCGGGCCGCCGCCTGCATCAGGCCGACATTGCCCTCCTGGACCAGGTCGCCCATCGGCAGGCCGTAATTGCGAAAGCGCGTCGCGGTCGAGACCACCAGGCGGGTATAGGCACCGACCAACCCATGTAGCGCCGCCGTGTCGCCCCGCTCGCGCCAGCGGCGGGCCAGGTCGAACTCATATTCGCGGCTCAGCATCGGGACCTTCATCGCGGCCTTGATGAAGGAGAGATTGGCCCGCTGCGTCTCGGGATCGTCGATATGCGCCATGACGGTCTACCCCAAAGGGACCGAGCCGAAGCCGGTTTCACAGGGGTTTACGCAAGGCTCTGCCGGCCGGATCATCCGGCGGCATAAAAATTTTCGTCCGCAACGAATCGGGTTGGTCAGGCCTCGTAGGCCTCGGCGATCTGACCGTCGAGCGTCAGGCAGGCCGCGGCGAGCGGGCCGCCGAAACCGCAGCCGCGGTCCATCGACAAGGCGAACGGCGCCTGCTGCAGCCCGCCGTGATGCTTGTCGAAGCCGCGCACGACCTTGACGAAGCCGCCGAACGGTTCGGCCAGGTCGAGGAAACCGGCGCCGCCCCACCAGAAACTGTCGTGCTGGGCGGTCAGCGGCCGGCTGGGATCGATGCCGGCATGGACGAACAGCAGTTCGTTGCCATTGGTATAGGCCGCCCGGCGCAGCGCCGTCAGCAGATTGGCATGGCCCGGCGCGCCATTGACCGCGGCGCGCACCTCGTTGGTCCAGCGCGTGATCGCGACCGGGCCGTCGCGGGTGGCGCTCAGGCCATGATTGCGCTCGATGCCGTAGCCTTCGAGCGTGGCGGCCAAGCCATGCTCCAGCATCCAGCCGTAGACTTCCTTGGGATTGGGCGCGAACTGCAACTCCAGCAGCTTCTGCCACATCTCCTCCTGGCTGCCGCGCAGATAGACCAGATCGCTGGCGAAGGCGCCCGGACGCGAGATGAAGCTGCGCCGGAACGACAGCAGCTCGTCCAGCGTCTCGCGCACCGCCGTGCCCCGGCCGATCATGTTGCCCAGATAGACCAGCGCGTCGCCCGGCAACAGCCGACGCTCGATCGCGTTATGGATGGTGCGGAGCCGATCGGCCTCGGCATGGACCGAGGACACCGCCCAGACGCGGCGGCGCCCGACGAGAATGCCGAAACGACGACGGGCGGGGGTGCGGGGCTGGCTCATTGCGGCCGAGCTTAGCGTGGCGGCCTGGGGCCACGCCATAGGCTAAATGGCAAAAGGCCGGCCGCACCCTTCGAAAAGGGCCGCGGCCGGCCTTTCGACCGATTGTCTCGATGCGCGCGTTCAGGCCGCGTTGAGCATCTGCTCCAGCCGCTCGGTCGCCGTGCTCTCATCGATCGCTTCGACGGCGGCGAACTCGCGCACCAGACGGTCGAGCGCCGCCTGATAGATCTGGCGCTCGCTGTAGGATTGGTCCGGCTGGCCGGCGTTGCGATACAGATCGCGCACCACTTCGGCGATCGAGGCCGGATCGCCGGAATTGATCTTGGCCTCGTATTCCTGGGCGCGACGGCTCCACATGGTCCGCTTCGCCTTGGACCGGCCCTTGAGCTTGACCAGGGCGGTCTGCATCTCTTTCTGGGTCGAAAGACGGCGCAGGCCCGAGGCCTTGGCTTTGGTGACCGGCACGCGCAGCGTCATGCGATCCTTGTCGAAATGCACGACGAAGACGTTCAGACGGTACCCCGAGATCTCTTGGGCTTCGATGCCCAGGATCTTGCCGACGCCATGACTCGGGTAGACGACGAAATCGCCTTCTTCAAAAGCTAATTTTTCCGGCATCCGATTCTCTCAAAAGCCCGTGGCCGGGTCGGTTGGGCACTCGTCACGCATCCGGTTTCCTCGCGAACAAACCGGTTCGCGAGCACCGACGATGCTATCCGACCGTACGGATGGGGGTGACCGGGCCGCATTCGTGAGATGCCCAGAAATTCGATCGTCTGAGACGTCTACGATGCTCCGTTCGAGAAGAACAGTAACACAAAAGTCACGCCAATTGCCAGCCTAACGCCATACGGCGCTGGCATGGCAACCATGAAACTGACGATTTTCGGCTTTTTACTCTGCGGCAGCGGGCCGCAGGGCCGTATTTGACCACCCGCTGAAAGCGAGCAGCCGCGTCCGACCGGCGCGGATTACCGCTTAGCGGGCGCGGGCGTGAAATAGGTGTCGAATTTGCCGTCGACGCCCTTCCAGGCATCGGCATCGGCCGGGGCCTCGCCTTTGCGGGTGATGTTGGGCCAGCTCGCCGAATAGTCGCGGTTCATTCCCAGCCACTTTTCGGCCTGGCCATCGCTATCGGGAATGATCGCCTCGGCGGGGCATTCCGGCTCGCACACGCCGCAATCGATGCATTCGTCCGGGTTGATGACCAGCATGGTCTCCCCCTCGTAGAAGCAATCGACCGGGCAGACTTCCACGCAGTCCATGTACTTGCACTTGATGCAGGCTTCGGTGACGACGTAGCTCATCGATCTCGTTTCCCGTTTTGCGGCTGAGCGGCCAACCTTTGCCGCCCCGCATTGAAAATACGCGGGCGCTTATCCCGCAAGTCCAAAAATAGGCGCGTCAGCCCTGTGTCGTCCGGGCCCGCCGCGCCAACACCCGCTGGCGAGCGGCCCCGCGCTCGTGATCCTCGACGAAGATCAGGCCGGCGATCCGGCGGATCAAGGCGTCTTCATCCGGGTCCAGCACGCCGTCGGCATAGGCCACTTCCCACAGCATCTCGATCATGCCGACCCGCGCCGCCGGGTCGAACCGTTCGGCCACGACCCGGGTGAAGCGGTAGAGCGCGCTCGACCGGTCGGCGGCGCTCTCCGCCGACGCGATCAGCCGATCGACCGAGGCACCGTCGAGCGCGAAGCGCTTGGCCAGCACCGCGCGGATCGCCGCCCGCTCCGCCGGATCGAAATCATCGTCCATGCGCGCGGCTTCGACCAGCAGGGCCGCAACCGCGATATGGATCTCCGTCTCCGCCCGCGGCGCGTCGCCCGGCATCAGCAGATCGAGAATACGGTCGAACATGAAGCGGTCCCTACCATGAGAGGCACCCCCGTTCAACCGGTATGAACCCTCTGCCGACGCAACCGTGATCGGCAGGGTCGGACAAAGCTGCTATTGTCGTCCGATCATGACGTCAGCCCCCGATCCTACGCTCATTCCGATCGACCCGCGACGCTTCGCCCCCGCGACCGAGCGCAATCGCGATCCGATCCTGGCGCTGCTGACGCGCGTGCTGCCGCCGGCCGGCCGGGTGCTGGAGATCGCCAGCGGCACGGGCGAGCATGCCGTGTTCTTTAGCCGGCACCTGCCGCACCTGACCTGGCAGCCGACCGATCCGGACGCGGCCGCGCGCGCCAGCATCGTCGCCTGGACCGCGGAAGCCGCCCTGCCCAATATCGCCGACCCGCTGGCGCTCGATGCGTCACAGCCCAATTGGCCGATCGACCGGGCCGACGCGGTGCTCGCCGTCAATATGGTGCATATCTCGCCCTGGGCCGCCACGGTCGGGCTGCTGGGCGGCGCCGCACGGGTATTGCCGACCGGCGCGCCGCTCGTGCTGTACGGGCCGTACAAGCGCGACGGCCAGCACACCGCCCCCAGCAACGCGGCGTTCGACCAGAATTTGCGCCGGCAGAATCCGGCCTGGGGCGTGCGCGATCTGGAGATCGTGGTCGAAACCGCCGACGCGGCCGGCCTGAGTCTGGCGGAGATCGCACCGATGCCGGCAAACAATCTGGGCCTGGTGTTCCGCCGCCGCTAAGCCTATTGGCACGAGAATTCGTTCTTGTTATGTTCTGATCATTCCCCATGACCGGAGCCGCCGCCATGCCGTCCCGTCTCAGCCGTGCCGCCCTCGACCGCGCCCGCCAGTTCGTCGCCATCAAGGGCCGCCTGCTCGATGCGGTCCTGGTCCAGTACGCGCTGGGCGAGGGTTCGGGTGCCGACGCGCTGGTGGCGCTGGCGCCCTATCAGAACGACGACGGCGGCTTCGGCCATGGTCTGGAGCCGGACCTGCGCACGCCGGCCTCGACCGCGATCGCGACCAGTACCGCGCTGCAGATCCTGCGGCGGGTCAAGGCACCGGCCGATCATCCGATGGTCCGGGACGTGGTCGCCTATCTGATCGAAGCCGTCGATCGGGAGCAGGGTGTCTGGCCGATCGTCGGCCCTGAGGTCGACGAGGCGCCCCACGCGCCCTGGTGGGGTTATGGCCCCGACCTGGCCGCCGCCTGGAACGGCTTCCGCTTCAACCCGACCGCGGACCTGCTGGGCGCGCTGATCGATTATGCCGCGCTCGTCCCGCCCGATCTGTTGCGCGATCTGGAGGTCCGGATGCTGGCCAGCATCCGGGCAACGGCCAAGCTCCAAGGCGCCTATGATCTGATGGCGGCCTGGCGTCTGGCCGAAACCGCCGGCCTGTCAGTGGCGCTGAGCGACACCCTGACGCCTTTGCTCGAAGCCTCGCTCGCCGCCATCGCGCCGGACGATCCGCATGTGAATTTCCTGGAACTGGCGCCGCCGGTCTCTGGGCCGCTCGCCGCCCTGGCCGCGCCCCGTTTCGCCCAGGCCGCCGAGGCTGCCATCGCCGGCCAGCAGCCGGACGGGAACTGGGCCCCGTTCTGGAGCTGGGAAGAGGCCTCCGCCGCCGGCTGGTTCGCCGCCGAGGCCGACTGGAAGAGCGGTCTCACCCGTCACATGATCGAGGTGCTGGCGGCCCATGATCTGATCGAGAGCTAGTCCGCGAGCAGCGGCTCCCAATCGTCCGGAATCCGCGACAGCGGCTCCGGCGGTGCCGTCTCGCGATACAGCGCCTGCGCCTCGGCTCCGGGACCACGTCTTGTGCCGAGCCCCAGCACCTCGACCCGGCGGCGGTTGCGGCCCTGAACAAGGGCGATCTGCGCGCCGACCCGGACTGTCTGATTGGGTTTGGTCACGACGCGGCCGCCCAGCTCGACCAGGCCGGCCGCGCACTGCCGGGCGGCGAGCGAGCGGGTCTTGGCGAGGCGGGCGTGCCAGAGCCACTTGTCGATGCGCAGGCTCGCGGCCTCGCTCACCCGCGACCTCGCAGGGCTCCGAGCTTGGCGAACGGGTGATCGGCCGAGGGTTCCGGTGCGGGCAGGGTGTCGCGCGCTTCCCTGCGGCGCGCCGGCCGCTTCCTGGCGATGTAGCTGGTGACGCCAGCCTCGACCACGCCGCGATAGCCCAATGCAGTGACGATGCCGGACAGCTCGGCGATCGGCGATCCCACCAGCGCGGCCAGCTTACCATCGAGCCCGAACCGACCGTCGCGCGCCCTGGTGCGAAGTGCCACGGCCAGTTCCTCCAGCCGATCGACCCGGATCGCGCGCGCACCGGCCGGGCGATAGCGGATCGCATCGAAATAGCCGACGGGTTCGCCGTCGCGCGCGACCGACAGGCGACCCGGCTGCGGCACTGCCAGCGGCGCGATGCCGCGATGAATCGTCCAGAGCAGCGCCCTGAGCGCCACGGCCGCCGGCTTCAGCAGCTTGTCGAAATAGATCGTCTCGGTCCCGAAACGGATGCCGAGCCGGGCCAGCGCCTTGCGGTCGGCCGGATCCAGTTCGGCAAGGAGGGATCGAACCGGTTCGGCATCGAGCGAGCCCAGCCCTTCGCCCAGCCGGAACACCAACCCGCGCGCGCCGGCCCCGAGCGGGGCGGCCAGTGCCGTCTCGAGCGGCGCCATGACCCGGGCAATGCTCTCGCGCACGAACCGGTCGAGCCGCCGCTTCACCCCCTCGCGCGCCTCGCCCTCCAGGAAATCGACCGGACGCAGCTCGACCCGCGGGCTGAGCGCGCGATCGCCGGCAAGCAGCCGCGCGACCGGCTCGCCGGCCCAGGCGAGCGCCCCATCGGGCGCCAGCGCAAAGGCGGCATCGTCGGCCGCGATGAGGCGCCGGGCCCGCGCCTGGACCTCGCCCCGCAGCATGCGGTTGGCCGCGACCATCAGGGTCTTGGCGCCTTCGCCGGTCGCGGCCGGGTCGGGATGAAAGCCGAAGCCCTTCATGACGCCGACGAAATGGCCCTCGACCCAGACCTCGCCGTCGGCGGCGACGCTGGCCATCAACTCGCGCGCTTCGTTCAGGCTGCGCACCAGGAAGGCCGAGCGGCGATCGACGAAGCGCTGAGTAATCCGGTCGTGCAGCGCGTCGGACAGCTTGTCCTCGACCGTGCGGGTGCGGTCCTGCCAGGCGGCGCCGTCGGCCAGCCAGCCGACGCGGTTGGTGATGTAGGTCCAGGTGCGGATATGGGCAATGCGCTGGACCAGCGTATCGATATCGCCCTCGGTCCGGTCGATCCGCGCGATCTGCGCCGCGACCCAGTCGGGCGGCAGGCGCTCGTCCGGACCGGTCAGATGCCGGAAGATCTGGGTCAGCAGCCGGGCGTGATCCTCGCTCATCACCTTGCGGAAATCCGGGATTTGGCAGATCTCCCACAGCAGGCGGACAGTGCCCGGGTTGGTCGCCTTCTTCGCGATGTCCGGCTGGCGCGACAGGGCCAGCAGCGCCAGCTGATCGTCGCCGGCATCGGCGCGCAGCAGCACGGGCGAGGGCGGCCGCATCTCCAGGCTTTTCAACAGCAGACCGGCCGAGCGGAAATCCAGCCGCGGGTTGCGCCACCACAGTGCGGTCAGCGGATCGAAGCGATGGGCCTCGACCGCCTCGACCAGCTCTTCGTCCAGCGGACCGGCATCGGCGGTGGTGCCGAACGTGCCGTCGTTCATGTGCCGGCCCGCGCGGCCGGCGATCTGGGCGATTTCCGACGCGGTCAGGCGGCGCGGGCCGCGCCCGTCGAATTTGCTGAGCCGGGCGAAGGCGACATGGTCGAGATCCATGTTCAGGCCCATGCCGATGGCATCGGTCGCGACCATGTAATCGACCTCGCCGGCCTGATACATCGCGACCTGGGCGTTGCGGGCGCGGGGGCTCAAGGCGCCGAGCACGACTGCCGTGCCGCCGCGCTGACGCCGGACCAGCTCGGCCAGTTCAAACACGTCGGACACGGAGAACGCCACGACCGCACTGCGCGGCGGCAAGCGGGTGACCTTCTGCGGGCCGGTATAGGTCAGCGTGGAAAAGCGCGGGCGCGACACGGTCTCGGCCTCCGGCACCAACCGGCGCAGCAGCGGCCGGATCGTGTCCGAGCCCAGGAACATCGTCTCGTACCGGCCGCGCGCATGCAGCAGCCGGTCGGTGAAGATATGGCCGCGCTCCGGATCGGCCGCGAGCTGGATTTCGTCGATCGCCAGGAAATCGACCTGACGGTCGAGCGGCATGGATTCGACGGTGCAGACGAACCAGGTCGGATTCGGCGGGATGATTTTTTCTTCGCCGGTGATCAGCGCCACGGCGCGCACGCCCTTTTCGCGGACGACGCGGTCGTAGTTCTCCCGCGCCAGCAGGCGCAAGGGAAAGCCGATCATGCCCGAGGCGTGGCCCAGCATGCGTTCGATGGCGAGATGGGTCTTGCCGGTATTGGTCGGACCCAACACCGCCGTGATCCGCCCGGACTCGAGGGTCGATCCCATGATCCGAACATCGGGCCGATGATGCCGAAATGCAAGCACCGCCGACGGAGCGTCCGGGCTGTGACGCCCGACCCTTGCGATGGCGCCGGCGCTCCTACATATGAGGGGCCCCGTTTCATGCAATCAGGTCGATGGTTCTCAAGGATGGCAGAAACCCGTAGTTTTCAGGCCGAAGTCTCGCGCCTGCTCGATATCGTCGCCCACTCGCTCTACAGCGACAAGAAGGTCTTCCTGCGCGAGCTGATCTCGAACGCGTCGGACGCGTGCGATCGCCGGCGCTATCTGGCCCTGACCGAGCCGGCGCTGAGTGCGCCCGACGGCAAATATCGCGTCGTGCTGAAGCCGGATCCTGTCGCGAAGACGCTGACGATTCTGGACAATGGCATCGGCATGACCGAGGCCGAGCTGATCGAGAACCTGGGCACCATCGCGCGCTCGGGCACGGCCGCATTCCTGAAGAACTTGGACGGCGACGCCAAGCGCGACGTCAGCCAGATCGGCCAGTTCGGCGTCGGGTTCTATTCCGCTTTCATGGTCGCCGACCGGGTCGAGGTCGTGTCGCGCAAGGCCGGCGAGGCCATGGCCAACAAGTGGGAATCCGACGGCAAGGGCGAGTTCACGGTGACGCCGGTCGAGGAAGCCGAGATCGGCACCCGGATCACGCTGCACCTGAAGGAGGACGAGCAGGATTATATGCTGCCCGCCCGCCTGAAGCATGTGGTCAAGACCTATGCCGACCATATCGCCCTGCCGATCGTGCTGGACGAAGACGGCAAGGAAGAGGCGCTGAACAGCGCGTCCGCGCTCTGGACCCGGTCCAAGGGCGAGGTGACGCCGGAACAATCGACCGAGTTCTACCGCCAGGTCGCGCACGCCTATGACGAGCCCTGGCTGACGTTGCATTACCGGGCCGAAGGCGTCATCGAATATACCAGCCTGCTGTTCGTGCCGGGAACGAAGCCGTTCGACCTGTTCGACCCGGCGCGCAAGCATGCGGTGCGGCTCTATGTCCGCCGCGTGTTCGTGACCGACGATTGCGCCGAGCTGATCCCGGCCTATCTGCGCTTTTTGAAGGGCGTGATCGACAGCGAGGATCTGCCGCTCAACATCAGCCGCGAGACGTTGCAGGCCAATCCGCTGATCGCCAAGATCCGCCAGGGCGTGACCAAGCGCGTGCTGGGCGAGCTGGCCAAGAAGGCGACCGGCGCACCCGAGGAATACGCCAAATTCTGGGAGAATTTCGGCGCGGTCCTGAAGGAAGGCCTGTACGAGGAATTCGAGCAGCGCGAGGCCATTCTGAACCTCGCCCGCTTCCGCTCGACCGGGGCCGAGGGGCTGGTCAGCCTGGAAGATTATGTCGGCCGCATGAAGCCGGGCCAGACCGCGATCTATACGATCACGGCGGATTCGCCCGAGGCGGCGCTCCGCAGCCCGCAGCTGGAAGGCTTCCGCGCCAAGGGCGTCGAGGTGCTGTTGCTGACCGATCCGGTCGACGAATTCTGGCTGCCGATGGTCGCCAAGTTCAAGGAACACGAGTTCCGCTCCGTCACCCGCGGCGGCGCCGACCTGGGCACGATCGAAAGCGGCGACAAGGATGCGCCGAAAAAGGAGGAGGCTCCGGCGCCGGCCGGCACGGTCGATCTGATCGCGCTCTTGAAGCTGACGCTGGGCGATGCGGTCAAGGACGTGCGCAGCACCGACCGCCTGACCGAGAGCGCCGTGTGCCTGGTCGCCGACGACGGCGACATGGACATGCATCTGGCCCGCCTGCTGAAGCAGCACAAGCAGCTGGGCGAGGAGAGCAAGCGCGTGCTGGAGGTCAATCCGCACCATCCGCTGATCGCCCGCCTGGCCGAACGGCTCGGCCAGAGCGGGACGGGCCCGGCGCTGGAAGATGCCGCCTGGCTGCTGCTCGACCAGGCCCGCATCGTCGAGGGCGAGGCGCTGCCCGACCCGGTCGCGTTCGCCAAGCGGCTGGCCAGCTGCCTGCAACGCGGCTTAGCCGCCTGAAGACGATGGGTCGCCGTCCGCGGCGACCCATTTTCACAGCATGCCTCTGCTGAACTTTGCCGGTCGCCCCGCGCTCGACCTGACGGACGAGCAATTCGCCGCCGCGACCGGCGTGCACGGCCATGCCCTGGTGCAGGCCTGTGCCGGGGCCGGCAAGACCCGCACGCTGGTCGCGCGCTACCTGCACCGGCTGAACGAGGGCGCCGAGCCGGACCGGGTGGCGCTGGTCACCTTCACCCGACGTGCCACGGCGGAGATGCTGGAGCGGCTCGGCACCTTCATTGAGGATCGCCGCGCGCTGGAACGCCGCGTGCGCACGATCGACGGCTTCGCCCAGGCCATTCTGCGCGCCGCCGCCGGCGCGGTCGGGGTGACGCCGGATTTCGGCCTGCTGATCGACGACCGCCGGCGCGGCGACGAGGAACGCAGGGGCGTGAGCCGCGAAGGCTTCGCGACCAAACTGTTCGGCCGCAGCGCGCTGGATGTCGATGACGAGGGCACCAATCTGCTGGGTGCGTTCGACGGTTTCCGCGCCCGCGCGATGGGTTCGGCCGAGATTACCAGGCTCGCGACCTCGGCCGACGTCGGCGAGGTCTGGCGCCGGGCGGCCCAGTCTTTTGCGAAATACCAGGCGGCGATGGACCAGGCCGCACTCTACGACCATGCCGAGATTCAGCACCGTATCCTGGAGCGCTGCCAGGCCGATCCGGATCTGGCGACCAAGCTGTTCGGCCGCTTCACCGATCTGCTGGTCGACGAATACCAGGACGTCACCTCGGCCCAGGTCGCGTTCTTCAAGCTGTTCCTGACCGGCGGCGGGCGGATCTGGGCGGTCGGCGACGAGGATCAGGCAATCTTCGGCTTTCGCCATGCCGAGATCGAGCGTATCCGCCGCTTCAGCCGCGACTTCCCGGCCGCCACGGCCTATCGGCTGGGCACCAACCTGCGCTGCGGCCGGGCCATCACCGGCCTGGCGCGGGCCGTGATCGAAAGCGATCCGAAACGGGGCCATCGCCCGATCGCCTTAGACGAGCGCCGCGACGGTACCGGCGCCTATCTCAACCCCGGCCGCGTCGCCTGCCATGAGGCGGACGATGCCGAGGCCGAGGGCGCCTGGATCGCGCGCCAGCTGGCCGCGCTGATCGACGACGAGGGCATGCCGCCGGAACGCATCGCCGTGCTGTACCGCGCGCGCCCTTCGGCCGAGACGGTGCTCGACGCGGTCAAATCCGCGCTGCGCCGGCGCCGCATCCCGATCGAGGAGGGCAAGGTCCCGGGCGTGGCGTTCCGCACCATCCATGAATCCAAGGGCCTGGAATTCGACGCCGTGTTCCTGCCCGGCCTGCTGCTGGGCGTGCTGCCGCATTATCGCGCGACCGACGCCGGCGCCCGGGCCGAAGAGCGGCGGCTGTTCTATGTGGCGCTGACCCGCGCCGAGCAGCGGCTGTTCCTCAGCTGGCCGCGCAGCCGCACCAAGCGCAACGGCGATGTCGAGGCGGTGCGGCCGAGTCCCTTCCTGGTCGAAGGGCTGGCGGCACTCGACGATCATGCCGGGCTGGATTGGCAGGGACCGGGCCTGCTCGATGGTTGGCTCGCACGTCAGGGCCAGACCGCCCGGCGCGATGGCCCCGTCTCAAGGACCGTACCGCGCGCCCAGGCGACGCCGACGCTGCCCAAGGCCGGACGGCCGCAGCCGGCCAAGACGCTGAAACAATGGCTCGCCAGCTGGAGCCCGGCGGAAGTCGCCTTGCTGGACGAGCATCTGGGCCGCAGCCTGGGCACGCTGCAGGGGCTGATCCAGCGGCCTTACGGGGAATTGTCGCAGGTGGTGAAGCTGGCGCGGGCCGACCGTTCGGCGCTGAAGCGCTCGTAACAGAAAAACGGGCGGCCGGATCCGTTCGGACCCCAGGCCGCCCGAGCGCCGACCGCAAGGCACGCGCAAGGCTACGCTGATTGCCAGGGACGCCGCAGGCATCCCAGCGGCCACAGTCCACGATTCAATTGCGGCGCCGGGCCGGCGAAATTATGGCGAAATTGTGATTGCTCGAATGCGGCCCAAATGCTCACAGCGCTCGAAATCAATGCGGCGCTTCAGCGGACGGCCCCGATCTGGGGCCTCGGCCCTGGAAAAGCCGGATGCGGCATTCCATACGTCCAAAGCGCTGTTGTTCCGTTCGCTTCTGCGATATCAACGAGACAGCACGCCAGCTGCCGATCCCGTGGGGGATGCGGGCGCCTTCGGCCGTTCAGGCCCGCGCCATCAGCCAGCCCTCATGTCTTTGCCGAGCCAGAGGAGTTCGCCGTGAAATATTCCGGCCATGATACGCTGAAGACCCGCCGCCAGCTGACTGCCGGTGGCAAGACCTACGACTATTACAGCCTGCCGGTCGCGGCCGAAGCGGCCGGTCTGGGCGACATCTCCCGCCTGCCCTTCTCGCTGCGCGTGCTGCTCGAGAATCTCGTCCGGCTGGAAAACGGCCGCACGGTTACGGTCGACGACATCAAGGCGGTCGGCGCCTGGCTGAACGAAAAGACCTCGATGCGCGAGATCGCGTTCCGCCCGGCCCGCGTGCTGATGCAGGATTTCACCGGCGTGCCGGCGGTCTGCGATCTGGCGGCGATGCGCGCGGCGATGGTCGCGCTGGGCGGCGATCCGGAACGGATCAACCCGCTGTCGCCGGTCGATCTGGTCATCGACCATTCGGTCATGGTCGATAATTTCGGCACGCCCGCGGCGTTCGAGGAGAATGTCGACCTGGAATTCGAGCGCAACGGCGAGCGTTACTCGTTCCTGCGCTGGGGCCAGGACGCGTTCGACAATTTCCGCGTCGTCCCGCCCGGCACCGGCATCTGCCACCAGGTCAATCTGGAATATCTGGCGCAGACCGTCTGGGTCGGCCAGGAAGACGACGGCACGCTGGTGGCCTACCCCGACACGCTGGTCGGCACCGACAGCCACACCACCATGGTGAACGGCATGGCGGTGTTGGGCTGGGGCGTCGGCGGCATCGAGGCCGAGGCGGTCATGCTGGGCCAGCCGATCTCGATGGTGCTGCCCGAGGTCGTGGGCTTCAAGCTGGTCGGCAAGCTGAAGGAAGGCGCCACCGCGACCGACCTGGTGCTGACCGTCACCCAGATGCTGCGCAAGAAGGGCGTGGTCGGCCGCTTCGTCGAGTTCTTCGGCCCCGGCCTGGCCGCGCTGTCGATCGCCGACCGTGCCACCATCGGCAACATGGCGCCGGAATATGGCGCGACCTGCGGCTTCTTCCCGATCGACAAGGAGACCATCCGCTACCTGGGCTTCTCCGGCCGCGAGGCCGATCGCGTCGCCTTGGTCGAGGCCTATGCCAAGGCCCAGGGCTTCTGGCGCGACGAGAATACCCCGGACCCGGTGTTCACCGACACGCTGGAACTGGACCTGACCACAGTCGAGCCGTCGCTGGCCGGCCCGCGCCGTCCGCAGGACAAGGTGCTGCTGTCCTCGGCCGCGTCCTCGTTCAAGGTCGAATTGCCGAAGCTGGCCAATAGCGAAGACCCGGCGGTGCTGGCGAAATCGATCAAGGTCGAAGGCACCAACTACGCGCTGGGCCACGGCAATGTCGTGCTGGCGGCGATCACCAGCTGCACCAACACATCGAACCCGTCGGTCATGCTCGCGGCCGGCCTGGTCGCGCGCAACGCGGTCAGGAAGGGCCTGACGGTCAAGCCCTGGGTCAAGACCTCGCTCGCCCCCGGCAGCCAGGTCGTGACCGAGTACCTGGCCCAGTCGGGCCTGGACAAGGATCTGGATACGCTGGGCTTCAACCTGGTCGGCTATGGCTGCACGACCTGCATCGGCAATTCCGGCCCGCTGAGCGACCCGATCACCAAGGCGATCGAGGATGGCGAGCTGACCGTGGCGGCCGTGCTGTCGGGCAACCGCAATTTCGAAGGCCGCATCAGCCCGCATATCCGCGCCAACTACCTGGCCTCGCCGCCGCTGGTCGTGGCCTATGCGCTGGCCGGTTCGATGAACATCGACCTGACGACCGAGCCGCTGGGCAATGGGTCGGACGGCAAGCCGGTGTTTCTCAAGGACATCTGGCCGTCGAACGAGGAGATCACCCAGACGGTCCAGAAGAACCTGACCGCCAAGATGTTCAAGACGCGCTACGCCGACGTGTTCAAGGGCCCGGAGGCCTGGCAGCAGATCGAGACCGTCAAGGACAAGACCTACAAATGGGTCGAGGGCTCGACCTATATCGCGCACCCGCCGTTCTTCGAGAACATGCCGAAGGACCCGGCGCCGGTCACCGACATCAAAGGCGCCAAGCTGCTGGCGATCCTCGGCGATTCGATCACGACCGACCATATTTCCCCGGCCGGCTCGATCAAGAAGGACGGCCCGGCGGGCCAATACCTGCTGAGCTACCAGGTCCGTCCGGCCGACTTCAACAGCTACGGCTCGCGCCGCGGCAACCATGAAGTCATGATGCGCGGCACCTTCGCCAACACCCGCATCAAGAACGAGATGGTCCCGGGCGTCGAAGGTGGCGTGACCAAGCGCGACGGCAAGATCGAGGCGATCTACGACGCCGCGATGGAATATCAGAAGGCGGGCACGCCGCTCGTCATCTTCGCCGGCAAGGAATACGGCACCGGCTCGTCGCGCGACTGGGCGGCCAAGGGCACGCGCCTCTTGGGCGTCAAGGCCGTGATCGCCGAAAGCTTCGAGCGCATCCATCGCTCGAACCTGGTCGGGATGGGCATCCTGCCGCTGGTGTTCAAGGATGGCATGACGCGCCAGGCCCTGAAGCTGGTCGGCACCGAGACGGTCGACATCACCGGCGTCGAAGCGGGCATCAAGCCGGGCATGGACATCGCCTGCGTGATCACCCGCGCCGACGGCAGCACGACCGACATCACGCTGAAGTGCCGGATCGATACGCTCGACGAGGTCGAGTACTACCGCCATGGCGGTATCCTGCATTACGTGCTGCGCAACATGATGAAGGACGCTGCCTGACGTCAGGCGCGGTCTTCATGGGTTGACGAGAACGGCCGGGATGGCGACATCCCGGCCGTTTTCACGAGTGCGCCATTGCCAGACGACTCGAAAAATGCTCCGAATTCAATTTCTTGCAGTTTGGTCATTTGCTGTGGTCGATGAATGCGCGTCAGACGCATACGAAAATGGTCCTAGGTTGGCAACGATAAGAAAAACAATGTAAAGTAGTGTCGTCTCGGATTTCGAAAATGAACTGGCCGACGATGACAAATAAATCCAGCGCCCCATTTCATCAGCCGCCGTCTGTCAGCATTCGAGCCGTTGCTCGCGTACAGGCGAAAGAAGCGCGGCACCATCCCGTCGCGATCATGCCGCCGCCCGCAACGGTCCCGAAAAAATCATTCGCGGCGAGACAAACGATGCCGGCCCCGCCCATTCCGGCATTTCGCCGCCTGCCGCCGCCTCTCTCCGGCGCGGTCGCAACCGCCCAAACCATGGCAATGGCCCTGCCAACCCATAACCGCATGATGTCACCGTCTCCGGTCCCAAAAGGGCTGCGACCGTCACTGCAGATCGTTGCGGCCCAACCTTCCTTCGCCGTTCGGTCGATGAGCATTCAGTGTACGGAAACAGTGGAGCTTCCGGGCTGGATAAATAAGATCAAAGCCGGATCTTGCGTCATGTTATCAAATAAAATCATTCCAGAGGAAAAGCTCATAGGCGTCGATCTCGGTAATTCAGAAAGTCATTATATGGTATGTGTAAAAAAATCTGGAAATATATTAACATTTATTGTGACAAGCTCTAAGGAAAAGAAGGATTTTTTGGAACTTGATGATCAAGAACCATTTAAAAAGAAAACTTATTTGAGCAAATTGAAGTTCACCGTTGCGACTGAAGACATATTTAAAGTACAGAAATCCGTCACCAAGGTCACACAGCTTCAGAAGCTAACAAACGTACCTACCCAATGATATCAGCTTGTCGCGACTGCCCCGAGCCGGTCATCGACGCACCAGTTGTTTTCGTTTCCGCGTCCTAGCGCCCCGGGACTACCATGGCCATATACCAACGAGTTGATATTGTGACGTCCTGGCGAGGACCGAACCATGCTCAAAGACATTCTGGTGCATGTCGACGGCGGCAAGGCGGCCGAGCGGCGGGTCGAGGCGGCGGCCGTGCTGGCCGAGGCGTCCGAGGGCCATCTGGTCGGGCTGCACGTCGCCTCGGCGGTCGAGGACCTGCCCTGGATCGAGGGCTATGCGACCGAGATGGTGCTCGGCTATGCCACCGAGCGGGCCGAGGCCGACCTGAGCCGCGCCCGCGCGAGCTTCGAGCGCCAGATCGCCGGCCGGGCCATCACCCATGAATGGCGCGAGGCGAGCGGCCTCGCCGACCGGACCGTGGCGCTGCACGGCCGCACCGCCGACCTGATCGTGCTGGGCCAGAGCGATCCGGCGATCGCCACATTCGGCGCGGCCTCCGGCATCCCCGAGCATGTCCCGCTGTCGGCCGGACGGCCGTGCCTGATCCTGCCCTATGCCGGCCATTGGCCGACTCTGGGCCGGCGCGCGCTGATCGCCTGGGACGGCGGTCGCGAGGCGGCGCGAGCGGTCAATGACGCGCTGCCCCTGCTGCGGCGGGCGCAGCAGGTCACCATCGTGACGATCGGCGGCCGGCTGCAGGGCGACGGCACGGCGGCCCAGGGTGCCGCCGCCCTGGGCGCCCATCTGACCCGTCACGGCCTGACGGTCGAGGTCCGCCACGATGCCGGCGGCACCATCGGCGTGCCCGACCTGCTGCTGTCGCTGGCGTCCGACCTGTCGGCCGATCTGCTGGTCATGGGCGCCTATGGCCATAGCCGGTTGCGCGAGCTGATCATGGGCGGCGTCACTCGCGCGATCCTCGACCATATGACCTTGCCGGTCCTGATGTCGCATTAGAGAGGGATTTGGATGACCAAACCGCCGCGGCCAGCAGCCTGGGTCGATCAACTGGGCCGCTGGATCAAACCGGTCGTGCCCACGCAACGCAAAACCGGTACCCGCGGACGGCTGGCGCTCGGCCTGCAAGGCGGCGGCGCGCTTGGCGCCTTTACCTGGGGCGTGCTCGATCGGCTGCTGGAGGAGCCCGACCTGCCCTTGAGCGCGGTCAGCGGCACCAGCGCCGGGGCGGTCAATGGCGCCGTGCTGGTCAGCCATTGGGTCGCGGGCGGCCCGGAACGGGCGCGCACGGCGCTCGACCGGCTGTGGCGGCGCCTGGCGGAAAAGGGCCGGCCGGTCTGGATGCCGGCGCTGGGTCAGGCGGCCGGCGCCATGGCGATGGATATGACCGCGCGCCTGTTCTCGCCCTATCAGCTCAATCCGCTCGACCTCAACCCGCTACGGGAGATCCTGGCCGAAGAGGTCGATTTCGCGGCGCTGGCCCATGCCAAGGCGCCGGAACTGATCATCGCCGCGACCCGGATCGGCGACGGCGGCGCGCGGCTGTTCCGCCGGGGCGAGATCACGCTCGACGCGATCCTGGCCTCGGCCTGCCTACCGGCGATCCATCAGGCGGTCGAGATCGAGGGCGAGGGCTATTGGGACGGCGGCTATTCCTCGAACCCGCCGCTCCGCGCCCTGGTCGAAGGCGAGGCGCCGGACGATCTGCTGGTCGTGCAACTCAACCCGGTTCGGTTCGACGGCCTGCCGAAAAGTACGCGCGAGATCACCCAGCGCGTGAACCAGCTCGTGTTCAACCGGCCGCTGCTGGAGGAATGGGCCAGCCTGGAGCCGGAGGCCGCCGCCGGCCGGTTCCGGCTGCACCGGCTGGTGATCGAACCGGAGAAATTGCCGCCGGGCGGCGCGCTGGACCTGGACTGGAATTTTCTGTCGGCGCTGCGCGACCAGGGCCGGGCCCAGGCCGCCGCCTGGCTCGACGCCCAGGCTCTCACCGGAACGTGAGCCGAGTTGAATGGCCGGTGTCCGGGTTCGGGCGCCTAATCACGCCATCATGAGCCTCATCCGCCGCCTCGCCCTTTCCGCCGCCGGCTTCGTCCTTGCCGGTTCCGCCGCCCAGGCCGCCACCGAACGCCCGGTCTTGATCGAGCTGTTCACCTCGCAAGGCTGCAATTCCTGCCCGCCGGCCGACGCGCTGCTGGGCGAGTTGGCCCAGCGGCCGGGCGTGCTGGCGCTCGCCTTCCATGTCGATTACTGGAACGGGCTCGGCTGGAGCGACCCGTTTTCCAGCAAACTCGCGACCGCCCGGCAGAACGACTATGCCCAGCGCCTGGGCAAGCGCTCGATCTATACGCCGCAGCTGGTGGTCGACGGTGCCCAGGACGCGGTCGGCTCCGATCGGGCCGGCGTGACCGCACTCATCGACGCGGCCCGGCGCCGGGCCGCGACCGGGCCGACCAACGAAACCACGACCGACGAGACCGGCCGGCGCGTCGTCCGCCTGAGCGGCGGCACCGCCGAGCGCGCCACGGTCTGGCTCGCCGGCTACGACCGCGCCCATGTGACCCCGGTCGGCCGCGGCGAGAACGGCGGCCGCACCCTGACCGAATATCAGGTCGTCCGCTCCCTGGTCCGCCTGGGCGACTGGACCGGCGCCGCCACGCAATATGCCCTGCCGGCTGTCGAGGCCGAAGGCGCGATCCTGTTCGTGCAGCCCGATCGGCCCGGCCCGATGCTGGCGGCACAGGATGTGACGGGGTAGGCGTCCGAGCCGAAGTGACGACAAAGCTGCCCGCCGATGCTATGAGTGCCGCCCCTTTCCGGCGAGCGGACCTCATGACACGCGACTGGCTTCCATGCGACTGACGGCCCGGGGCCTAGCCGCGGCGCGGGGCGAGCGGCCGTTGTTCGCCGGTCTGGGCTTCGCGCTGGCCGCCGGCGACGTGCTGGTACTGACCGGCCCGAACGGCAGCGGCAAGTCGAGCCTGCTGCGGCTCGCCGCCGGCTTCGGACGGCCGACCGCGGGATGTCTCAGCTGGGACGGCAAGGCCCTGGCCGACGATCTGGAATCCTATCGCGCGCAGATTCATTACGTCGGTCACCAGGAGGCGCTGAAGCCGGCGCTGAGCGCCGTCGAGATGCTGCGCTTCTGGTCCGATCTGGCCGAGCGACCGCTGCGGGACCCGGCCGAGCCGCTCGCGGCGCTCGGACTGGGCCATAAGGCGGCGACGCCGTGCCGCTTCCTGTCGTCGGGTCAAAGGCGTCGCCTGGCGCTGGCGCGTCTGGTCGCCTGGACCGCGCCGCTCTGGCTGCTGGACGAGCCGACGGTCGGGCTCGACGACGAGGCGCTGGGCCTGATCGCCGGACTGATCGAGCGCCACCGCGTCGCGGGTGGCATCGTCGTGCTGTCGACCCATCAGCCGCTGCCGTTGGCCGGCGTTCAATCCCTGTCGCTGGCCGACTTCCCGCCGCCGCGGCCCAGGGTCACCGCCGAATGGTGAGCTTCAAGGCGCTGCTGCTGCGCGATCTGCGCCTCGCCTTCCGCCAGGGCGGCGACGGCGCCATGGCGGTGATCTTCTTCGTGCTGGCGGCATTGCTGTTCCCGTTCGGGCTGGGGCCGGAACCCGAGGCGCTGGCGCGCGACGCGGTCGGCATCGTCTGGGTCATGGCCCTGCTCGCCTCGCTGCTGGCGCTCGACCGGTTGTTCCAGGGCGATTGGGAGGATGGCTCGCTCGACCTGATCGCACTGTCGCCGCTGCCGCTCGAGCTGGTCGTGCTGGCCAAGGCGCTGGGCCATTGGCTGGTCAGCGGGCTGCCGCTGCTGATCGCGGCACCGATCGTCGCGTCCATGCTGCAGTTCGACCCGGCCGGGTTGCCGCGCCTGGTGCTGGCGCTCGCGCTGGGCACGCCGACGCTCAGCCTGCTGGGTGCCGTCGGTGCGGCCTTGACCCTCGGCGCGCGCCGGGCGGCCGTGCTGGTCTCGCTGCTGGTGTTGCCTTTGGAAATCCCCATCTTGATCTTCGGGGTGGCTGCGGCCGACCCCGCCGCGACAGGCGACGGGTCGACCCAAATCATGGTATTGGGCGCGCTCCTGGCGGTGGCCCTGCCGCTGTGTCCTTGGGCCGCAGCCGCGGCGCTCCGCCAGGCGCTCGATTAATCGAGCCCGCCGGGGCCTCGATGGGGTAGAGAGTTTCGATGCATCGTTTCGCCAATCCCGCCCACTTCATGCGCGTCAGCCAGATCCTGCTGCCCTGGCTCGCCGGCGTCACCATCCTGTTGCTGGCGGCGGGCTTGGTGCTGGCGCTGGTCGTGGCCCCGCCCGACTATCAGCAGGGCGAGAGCGTCAGGATCATGTTCGTGCATGTGCCGGCGGCCTGGATGGCGATGTGCGCCTATACCACGCTGGCGGCGGCCAGCGCCGCGGCATTGATCTGGCGCCATCCGCTGGCCGAGATCGCGGCCGAGGAGACGGCACCGCTCGGCGCGGTCTTCACCGGCCTGTGCCTCGTCTCCGGCTCGCTATGGGGCGAGCCGATGTGGGGCACCTGGTGGGCCTGGGACGCGCGCATGACCTCGGTCCTGGTCTTGTTCTTCCTGTATCTGGGCTATATGGCGCTGCTGAACGCGTTCGACGATCCGACGCGCGGCCGGCGCGCCGCCGCGATCCTGGCGCTGGTGGGGTTCGTCAACGTGCCGATCATCAAATTCTCCGTCGATTGGTGGAACACGCTGCACCAGCCGGCGAGCGTGCTGCGCCTGGGTGGGCCCGCGATCGACCCGTCGATCCTGACGCCGCTGCTGGTCATGGCGCTCGCCTTTACCCTGCTGTTCGCGACCCTGTTGGTCGTGCGCATGCGCGCGGCGCTGATGGAACGCAAGATCCGCGTGCTGGATGCGGCCGCCGGCGGGGCGCTCGGCTGATGGGCTTTTCCACTTGGCTTCAGATGGGCGGCTACGCAATCTTCGTCTGGCCGGCCTACGGCATCGCCGCTGCGGCACTCGGCCTCCTGGCGGCGGCCACGGTCCGGCGGTATCGGATGGCGCAGCGGCGGCTGGCCCAGCTCACGGCCACGCGCCGTGGGGAGACCGCATGACCCGCAAGCGCCGCCGCCTGATCTTCGTCCTCGCCGGCATGAGCTGCCTCGGCATCGCGACGGCACTCGTCCTGAATGCGTTCGACGATAATCTGGTGTTCTTCTACAGCCCGACCGATCTGGTGCAGAAGCATCCGGGCACGACCAGGCGTCTGCGCATCGGCGGGCTGGTCGAGAACGGCAGCCTGGTCACGTCCGAGGGCGGCAAGCGGTTCGATTTCAAGGTCACCGACGGCAAGACCGATCTGGCCGTAAGCTATGTCGGCGTGGTGCCGGCGCTGTTCCGCGAGGGCCAGGGCGTCGTCGCCGAGGGCAAGCTGGGGCCCGACGGCCGCTTTTCCGCCGTGACCCTGCTGGCCAAGCATGACGAGAAATACATGCCGCCCGAAGTGGCCGAGGCGCTGAAGCGGTCCGGCGAATGGCGGCCGGACCAGCAGGCCGCCGCGCCCGGCGCGGCCGACGCGCCGCAAGCGAGTGCCCGCCCATGATCGCCGAACTCGGCCACTTCGCGCTGATCCTGGCGCTGCTGATCGCCATCGTGCAGTCGATCCTGCCGATGGTCGGCGCCGCGCGGGGCGCCCGGCCGCTGATGGATGTGGCCGCCCCTGCCGCCCTGCTGCAGTTCGGCGCGGTCGCGCTCGCCTTCGCCGCGCTGACCCACGGCTATGTCACCTCGGACTTCTCGTTGAGGAACGTGGTCGAGAACAGCCATTCGCTAAAGCCGCTGTTGTACAAAATCACCGGCGTCTGGGGCAATCACGAGGGCTCGATGCTGCTCTGGGCCCTGATCCTGACGCTCTACGGCGCGGCGGTCGCCGCCTTCGGCCGCAACCTGCCGCCCTCGCTCAAGGCGCGCGTGCTGTCGGTCCATGGCATGATCGGCGTCGGATTCCTGGCCTTCATCCTGTTCACGTCCAACCCGTTCCTGCGCGTGCTGCCGGTGCCGCCCGACGGGCAGGGGCTGAACCCGATCCTGCAGGACCCGGGATTGGCCTTCCATCCGCCGTTCCTCTATCTGGGCTATGTGGGATTCTCGATGGCGTTCAGCTTCGCCGTGGCCGCGCTGATCGAGGGCCGGGTCGATCCGGCCTGGGCGCGCTGGGTTCGGCCCTGGACGCTGGTCGCCTGGTGCGCGCTCACGCTCGGCATCTGCCTGGGCAGCTGGTGGGCCTATTATGAATTGGGCTGGGGCGGCTGGTGGGCCTGGGACCCGGTCGAGAACGCCTCGTTCATGCCCTGGCTGTCGGGCACGGCGTTGCTGCATTCGGCCATCGTGGTCGAGAAGCGCGACACGCTCAAAGGCTGGACCATCTTCCTGGCGCTGGTGACCTTCTCGCTGTCGCTGCTCGGCACCTTCCTGGTGCGTTCGGGCGTGCTGTCGTCGATCCATGCCTTCGCGGTCGATCCGGCGCGCGGCGCCTTCATCCTGGCGCTGCTGGTGATCGCGATCGGCGGCTCGCTGGTGCTGTTCGCGCTCCGGGCACCGGCCTTGCGCTCGACCGGGAGCTTCGCGCCGATCAGCCGCGAATCCGCGCTGATACTGAACAATCTGCTGTTGGCGACCGCGGCGCTGACCGTGTTCCTGGGCACGCTCTATCCGCTGTTCCTGGATGTGATCGGCGGCGACAAGGTCTCGGTCGGGGCGCCCTATTACAACGCGACCTTCGTGCCGCTGATGGTGCCGCTGGTGCTGCTCATGGCGGCCGGGCCGATGATGACCTGGAAGCGCGCCGATCTGGCCGGCGTCCTGCTGCGGCTGCGCCTGGCGTTCGGCCTCGCCTTGGCCGTGGCCGTGATCATGATCATCGCGACCAAGGGTCACGAGGCGCTGGCACCGCTCGGCATCGGCCTCGCCGCCTGGCTGCTGTTCGGGACGCTGAAGGAACTCGCCGACCGCATCCGGCTGTTCCAGGCGCCGTGGGACATGGTGCGCACCCGGCTGCGCCACACCACCCGGGCGTCCTGGGGCATGAGCATCGCGCATGCCGGCCTGGCCGTGACCATCGCCGGCATCACCATCGCCAGCGGCTGGCAGCAGGAGGCGATCCAGACCTTGCATCCCGGCGAGAGCATCGCGCTGGCCGGCGACGTCTATCGCTTCGACCGGGTCGAGCCGCTGCCCGGTCCGAACTATTCGGCCGAGCAGGCGACCGTCGCCATCAGCCATGACGGCCGCACCTTCGCCACGGTCCATCCGTCGCGCCTGACCTATCCGCTGCAGCGCATGACCACGACAGACGTCGCCATTCACACCGACGGGTTCAGCGACCGTTATGTCGTGCTGGGCGATCCGCAGCCGGACGGCGGCTGGATCTTCCGGATCTATTACAATCCGCTGGTGCCCTGGGTCTGGTTCGGCGCGCTGATCATGGTGCTGGGCGGCATCCTGTCGCTCAGCGATCGCCGGCTGCGCATCGGCGCGCCGGTGCGCAAACCCAAGCGGGCCGGAGGCGAGCTTGCCGCCTGACACAAAAAGCGATCTCGGCCGGCGCCTGCTGTTCCTGCTGCCGGTCCTGGCGTTTCTGGGCCTGGTCGGCCTGTTCACGCTTGGCCTGGGCCATGATCCGGCGGCACTGCCATCGGCGATGATCGACAAGCCGGCACCGGCGTTCGCGCTCGGGCCGGTCATGGTCGACAGACCGGGCCTGGGCCGCGCCGATCTGGGCGGCAAGCCGGTGCTGGTCAATTTCTTCGCCTCCTGGTGCGCGCCCTGCCGGGCCGAGCATGCGACGCTGGCCGGCCTCGCCGCCTCCGGCGTGCCGCTCTACGGCATCGCCTACAAGGACAAGCCGGAGAACGCCCAGCGCTTTTTGACCGACCTGGGCGATCCGTACCAGAAGATCGGCCTGGATCTGGACGGCCGCACCGCGATCGATTTCGGCGTCTATGGCGTACCCGAGACCTATATCCTCGACCGCGACGGCCGTATCCGCTTCCGCTATGCCGGCGCGTTGACCGACGCGGTGTTGAAGACCGAGATCCTGCCGCGTTTGGCTGCCCTGGAGCGGCCGTGATCCGACGCTTGATCCTCGCGGCGGTGCTGGCCGTGACGCTCGCCGGACCCGCCTTTGCGGTCAATCCCGACGAGCGGCTGGCCGATCCGGTGCTGGAGGCGCGCGCCCGCACGCTGGGCAAGTCGCTGCGCTGCCTCGTGTGCCAGAACCAGTCGATCGACGATTCCAACGCCGACCTGGCCCATGACCTGCGGATCCTGGTGCGCGAGCGACTGACCGCTGGCGACAGCGATGCCCAAGTGCTGGCCTATCTGCAATCGCGCTATGGCGACTATGTGTTGCTGAAGCCGCCGGTCGATCCGGCGACCTGGGTGCTGTGGTTCGGGCCGGCCGCAGTGCTGGCGATCGGCGCCGGCGTGCTGGTTCTGCGCCGCCGCCGGATCGCGACGGCACCGACTCCGCTCACCGCCGACGAACGCGCGCGGCTCGATCGGTTGATGGCGGATACCGACCAATGATCTGGCTGTGGGTCGTGCTGGCCCTGATGACCGCCGCCGTGCTGGCGACCCTGCTGCGTCCGCTGCTGCGGGTCGGCGCCCCTGCCGCCGACCGCGCCGGCTATGACCTGGTGGTCTATCGCGACCAGCTGGACGAGCTGACCCGCGACGCGGGCCGCGGCACGATTTCCGCGACCGAAGCCGCCGCCGCCCGGATCGAGATCGAGCGCCGGCTGCTGGCGGTCGTGTCCAAACCCGACGCGCCGCCCTCCCGGCCGGCCCGGCTCACGGCCCTGCTGGTGATGGTCATCGTGCCGGTCGCCGCCGTCGGGCTCTATCTGGATCTGGGCGAACCGGATCTGCCGGACCAGCCACTGAGCGCGCGCGCGGCCGAACGGCCGCTGCTGGCCGACGACGGCTCGCTCGATCCGGCCAAGGTCAAGCGCGCGCTGGAAGCCAAACTCCAGGCCGACCCGGGCAGTCTCGACGGCTGGCTGCTGCTGGGCCGGACCGACGCCAGCCTGGGCGCCTGGGACGATGGCAAGGCGGCCTACGACAAGGCGATGGCCCTGTCGCACGACCGGCCTGACGTGCTGGAAGCCTATGGCGAGCTGCTGGTCGGTGCGGCCGGCGGTGAGGTGACCGGTCCCGCGACCGCCCTGTTCACCCGTGCCGTCGCGGCCGACGCGAACCGGATCAAGGCACGCTATTACCTGGCGCTGGGCGCCGCCCAGCAGGGCGACCTGCCCCAGGCGATCGCCGGCTGGAAGGCGCTGGAGGCCGACGCCCCCGCCAGCGCCCCTTGGCTGAGCACGGTCGTCGACCTGCGCCAGGAAGCCGAGCGCCGGCTGGCCGGCGGCACGGCGCCCTCGCCGGACCTGCCGGCCGGGGCGCCGAACGATCCGGCCGGGGCCCAGATCGCCAAGCTGCCGCCGGGCGAGCAGGGCCAGGCGATCCGCGGCATGGTCGAGGGTCTGGCCGCCAGGCTCCAGGCCAATCCCGACGACCTGCCCGGCTGGCAGCGGCTGGCGCGCGCCTATGTCGTGCTGGGCGAGGGACAGAAGGCCGAGGCCGCCTATCGCCAGGTGCTGCAGCGCGACCCGAAGCAGCCCGACGCCCTATGGCAGGTCGGCCTGGCCGATGCGGCCAACGGCAACAAGACCCAGGCGGCCCAGCATTGGCAGGTGCTGCTGGCCCAATTGCCGGCCGGATCGCCGGCCGCGAGCCAGGTGCAGAAGGCGCTGGACGGGCTGAAATAAGCGCGGATCAAGGTCAGGGCAGCCATTCGAAGAACGTCTCGTGGCCGGTTTCGAACCGGTCGCGGAACGCCTTGTCGAACCGGAAGCCGTGCGGATCGTCGTCGATCAGCAGGCCGATCTGGCTCTGATGCGCCTCGATCGCCCGGCGCTTGGCGGCGAGCACCGGCCAGATATCGACCTGGAGCACCCGGAACTGATCGACCGGCGGGCGTTCGACCAGGTCCGGCACCAGATCGAACCAGACCGGATATTCCAGCAGCCGCGGCTGGCCGCCCCAGCGGTCGAGCGCCGTCCGCCAGATCGCGGAGGTCGCGATGTGATCGCCATGAGGATCGGCCCGCCAGGGCAGCACGAGCGTGCCGGGCCGGATCTCGGCCAGCATGACCGCGGCGCGGGTCACCAGCCGATCGAAATTCGGATGGCCTTCGGCCGGCACGTCGCCGTCGGCGACATTCCACAGATCGAGCCGCGCCGGTGCGACGCCGAGCAGTTCCAGCGCCCGGCGCGCTTCGCCGGCGCGCTGTTCGGCGAGGCCGGCGCGCGAGAAGCGGCGCGAATTCGGATGGGAGGCGCTGCCGTCGCTGACCACGACCACACGGATATCATGGCCGGCGCGCTGCATCAGGGCGATCAGGCCGGCAGCGCCCAGGCTCTCATCGTCCGGATGCGGAGCGACAACCAGAAGGGGGCCGGCCAGCTGAGCGGGGTCGAGCGGCGTTACGGGCCGCCGATGCCGGCCGATCTTGAACCGCGTCATCAAGGACATCGGCCGATCATGGCTTAGAAGCGCCGTCGCGTCGACCGTCGGCGCCAAAAAGGCGGCACCGTCAGCCGATCCGGCTGCGGGCCCGGCCGCTGCGGCGGACGGCATCGGCCAGATCGGGCCAGCCATAGGCGACCGCGGGCACGCCGAACCGTCCCATGTCCAATTGCCGGTCCGCGACGCGGCGCCCGCCGACGCGCTCGTAGAAATTGCGCGCCGGAGTGGCCGCGAGGACCCACAGCATGGCCGAGGACAGGCCCTCGTCCAGCATCCGCTGGAACAGCGCCAGCAGCAGTTGCCGGCCGATCCCGTGGCCCTGATGGTCGGGCCCGACATAAAGCGTGAAGATCTCGCCGGCATAGGGCAGCGCGGTCTCGCGCTGCACCCCGCAACTGCCGAAGCCCTGCAGATTGTCCCATTCATCATAGGCCAGCACGACATCGTCGGGGCGATGGGCGATGAAGCGCGACCATTGCCGCGCGCGCTGGCGCGGATCGAGCGCGGTCAGCAGATCGTCCGGCAGCATGCCCGGATAGGTCGTCCGCCAGGTCTCGATATCGACATGGGCAATCGCCTGAACATCCGAGGCCCGGGCGGTTCTGATCGACAACATACGCGTCTCCCCGGTGGATGAAATCAGACGGAAGCGTCCGTCTGATTTTCCCACACCGCATAAATCTGGTGGGCGCTTCGTCCGGCAATCGTAGCAGGCAAAACCGGGACCCTCGCAAGTGAGAACTACGCCAACCGGCATTTGGTTTCGTCCCATGACTGTCCGCCCGGATGAAACAGTCCGATACAAACCAGGCCGCTTGCCGAAATCAAAACGGTACAGGGGGCCGCTACACCTGGACGGACAGAACCTCGTCCATCAGGGAGCCACCGGACATGCGGTCTTTCCTCGACGCTATCCTTCCCCTCGATCTCGCCGGCGCCATGCCGCTGCTGCTAGGCCTGTCCTCGCTCGGCCTGGCGCTGTTCGCGATCCGCTGATCATGGCGCGCTTTCCGAAGTGGCAGGACACCGAGCGGCGCCTGCTGGGCCATGCCTGGGGCAAGACGCCGCTCGAAGAGATCGCCCAACAGCTCGGCCGGAGCGAGAACGCGATCCGGCAGGAGGCCTACAAGCTGTTCGGTACGACGCTCGACCGGGCGCCGATGCGCCGACGCCGCAAACAGCCGCGAGTCCGCTTCTATTCCTTGGGCCTCGCGGACTGACGGCCGCCGTCGGGACGTTGGTTACCCCCCAGTCCCCCTCGATCCCGACGGCGGATCTTTTTGTTTCATTCCGCAAGCCCTTGACGCGGCTGCACCGGCCCCCGACGCTCGATCTCGAGATTTCACCCGATCCCGAGGTTCCGTCATGCTGCTTCGCCCCCTCGCCGCCGGACTGATCGCACTGCTGGCGATCGCGGCGCCGGCCCTCGCGGCCGGTCCGCCGCAAAAGGTCCGCATCGCGACCGAAGGCGCCTATCCGCCGTTCAATTTCAAGGCGCCGGACGGCAGCCTGCAGGGCTTCGACGTCGATATCGCCCATGCGGTCTGTGCCGAGGCGCAGCTCGACTGCACCATCGTGGCGCAGGATTGGGACGGCATCATCCCGGGCCTGCTGGCGAAGAAATACGACGCGATCGTCGCCTCGATGGCAATCACCGAAGAGCGCAAGAAGAAGGTCGATTTCACCGATAAATATTACCAGATGCCGGCCCGCTTCGTTGCGAAGAAGGGCTCGAACTTCATCATCACGCCCGAGGGCCTGGCGGGCAAGACGATCGGCGCCCAGCGCGCGACGATCCATGCGGCCTATCTGCAGGAAAAATACGCCGCCACGTCCGACGTCAAAACCTACGATACCCAGGAAAACGTGACGCTGGACCTGACCGCCGGCCGGCTCGACCTGTTCCTGGCCAGCTCGGCCGTGGTGCTGGGCAGCTTCCTCGACAAGCCCGAAGGCAAGGACTACGAATTCGTCGGGCCCGAGTTGCAACTGGGCGCCGGCACCGCGATCGCCGTCCGCAAAGGCGACGACGCGCTGCGCGAAACCTTCAACAAGGCGATCGCCGCGATCCGTGCGAACGGCACCTATCAGAAGATCAACGCCAAATACTTCGATTTCTCGATCTATTGATCGGGGCGGCGACAGAGCCCGCCAAGGGCCGATAGCAACAGGAGATTCACCATGCGCCGTTTCCTCATGGCCGCCCTGACGGCGGCCGCGGTCGGCTGGGCGGTCCAGGCCCAGGCGCAGGACAAGGTTCGAATCGCGACGGAAGGGGCCTACGCGCCGTTCAATTTCAAGGCGCCCGACGGCACGCTGCAAGGCTTCGACATCGATATCGCCCGGGCGCTGTGCGACCACGCCCACCTGGAGTGCACCATCGTGGCGCAGGATTGGGACGGCATCATCCCGGGTCTGCTGGCGAAGAAATACGACGCGATCATCGCGTCGATGTCGATCACCGACGAGCGCCGCAAGAAGGTCGATTTCACCGACAAATACTATCAGACCCCGGCCCGCTTCGTGGCGAAGAAGGGCGCCGGTATCGCCATCTCCAGGGACGGGCTGAAGGGAAAGACGATCGGCGCCCAACGCTCGACCATCCATGCCCAGTACCTGCAGGACACTTACGCCGACGTCGCCGACATCAAGCTGTACGATAGCCAGGAGAACGCCGACCTGGATCTGACCGCCGGGCGGCTGGATCTGGTGCTGGCGGATTCGATCGTGCTGCTGGAAGGCTTCCTCAACAAGCCGGACGGCCAGGATTTCGAGTTCGTCGGGCCGGAGCTGAAAGACCCGAAATGGTTCGGCGACGGCGCCGGCATCGCGGTCCGTCCGGGCGACGCCAAGTTGAAGGAGGCGTTCAACAAGGCGCTGGCCGAGATCCGCAAGGATGGCACCTACGACCGGATCGACGCGAAATACTTCCCGTTCTCGATCTATTGATGGACCTGCAAGGCTTCGGCGGCCAAATCCTGATCGGCGCCGGCCTGACCCTGGCCGTGGCGGCGCTCAGCATGATTTTCGGGCTGGTGATCGGCGGGTTCGGCGCCGCCGCCAAGCTGTCGCGCCGGCGGGCGCTGCGCGGGTTCGCCGACGCCTATACCACGCTGGTGCGCGGTGTGCCGGAGCTGCTGATCCTGCTGCTGCTCTATTTCGGCGGTACGGTGCTGCTGACCTGGATCGCCGGCGAGTATGTCGAGGTCAACGGCTTCGGTGCCGGGCTGTTCGCCCTATCGATCCTGTGCGGCGCCTATACGACCGAGGTGCTGCGCGCCGCGATCCAGGCCGTAGCCCCGGGCCAGATCGAGGCGGCACGCGCGCTGGGCCTGCGCCAACCCACCGTCATCCGCAAGGTCCTGCTGCCTCAGGTCTGGCGCCTGGCGTTGCCGGGCCTGGGTAATGTCTGGCTGGTGGTGATGAAGGACACGTCGCTGATTTCCGTGGTCGGCCTGGAGGAGCTGATGCGGAAATCCAACATCGCCGCCGGGGCGACCCATCAGCCCTTCACCTTCTATGCGGTCGCGGCCCTGATCTATCTGCTGTTCACCACCGTTTCCGTCATCGGCATCGCCCTGCTGGAGCGGCGCGCGCGGCGCGGCCTGGCCCGGGCCTAGCGATGGATTGGCAATTGATGCTCGACAGCCTGCCGCGCTTCATGGCCGGGGCGTGGCTCAGCCTGAAGCTGATCGGTCTGGCGCTGGTCGTGGGCGCGGCCCTGTCGCTGCCGATCGCGTTCGCGCGCGTCAGCCGCCGGCGCGCCCTATGGATGCCGGCTTTCGCCTATATCTTCTGCTTTCGCGGCACGCCGCTGCTGGTGCAGCTCTATTTGATCTATTATGGCTCGGGGCAGTTTCCCTGGATCCATGACAGCTGGCTCTGGCCGTTGCTGCGCCAGCCGTTCGGCTGTGCCGTCATCGCCTTCGCGCTCAACACGGCGGCCTATCAGGCCGAGATCCTGCGCGGCGGCATCATGGCGGTGCCGGCCGGCGAGGTCGAGGCGGCGCGCGCCCTGGGCATGGGCCCCTGGCTGATCCTGCGAAAGATCGTGCTGCCCCAGGCGCTGCGGCTGACCCTGCCGGCCTATGGCAACGAGATCATTCTGGTGGTGAAGTCATCTTCGCTCGCCAGCACGATCACGCTGCTGGACATCACCGGCGTCGCGCGCGGCATCGTCGCCGAGAGCTTCGCGGTCTACGAGGCGTTCCTCGATGCCGGCGCGGTCTATCTGATCCTGACCTTCCTGATCACACGGGTGGTCGGCGCGCTGGAAACCCGGCTGATGCGCCACCTGCGGCGCGAGGATCTCGGCGCCGCTCCCGTGGCTGAGCCTTACGGCGCCTGAACCCGGCGCGGACGCCAATGGCGTCCGGACCGGGTTCACGCCGGAGCGAGGGCGTCAGGTGGCCGGGCGGAAGCCCAACCGCGCCGAATCCGCGGCACAGGCATAAGCCCCGACGATGGTCTTGCCGAAGAATTTGTCGGCCGGCAGATGCGACGTCCGCGTGGACCAGTTCACCCACACGACCTGATCGCTCGGGCAGGCGTGATGTAGAGCGGCGGCAGGGCCTCGTTCTGGTACAGCTTGGCGTGCGGCACATCGGCGGCCGAAGCGGCGCCGCCGGCCAGCAGAGCCACCGTGGCGCAAAGGCCGGCAATCATCGACTTGTTCATCATCCGTCTCCTCGGAAAGCATTCGGCGAGCGTTCGAACGCTCGCCACCCTCCAAGTGGGTCGACTGACTTCAGACGTCCAAGATCGAATTCATAAATAACTATATCAATTAGGTCTGATGCCGCTGGGAACGCTTATGACTGCTGCGGGTTGTTTCCCCCGAGAGACCCTGATCCCCAGGGTCGTCGCACGGGAGACACAACATGCGCTCGACCATGATGGATCGCGCTACCAAGGCTCTGCTGATGCTGGTTCTGCTGGGCTCGCTCGGCTCGACCCTGGCCGCCTGCAACACGACGGCGGGCGCCGGTGAGGATATCAGCAACACTGGCAACGCCATTACCAATTCGGCTGAAAAGCACAATCCAAGCTGAATGCCCGACTGCTGCGGCCGCTCGATTACGGCCGCAGCAGTCCGACCAGATCCTTGATCGCCGCCAGGTTCGGCTGCGCGATCGCATTGGCCCGCTCCGCCCCGCGCCGCAGGATGGCGTCGAGCGCGCCGACGTCGGCCATGATGCGCGACCGCGCCTCGGCGATCGGCGCCAGCTTGGCGACCGCAACCTCAGCCAGCGTCTCCTTGAAGCGCGAGAATTCGCGGCCGGCGAATTCAGCCACCGTATCGGCCAGGCTGGCATCGGTCAGCGCCGCGTAGATGCTCAGCAGATTTTCCGCTTCCGGCCGGGTCTTGGCTTCCTCGACGCTGTCGGGCAGCGGCAGCGGATCGGTCTTGGCCTTGCGGATCTTGAGCGCGATCGTGTCGGCATCGTCGGTCATGTTGATGCGCGAATAGTCCGACAGATCCGACTTCGACATCTTCTTCGACCCGTCGCGCAGGCTCATGACGCGCGTCGCCGGGCCCATGATCTGCGGTTCCGGCAGCGGAAAATAATCCTGGCCGAATTGGCGGTTGAACGTCTGTGCCAGATCGCGTGCCAGCTCCAGATGCTGCTTCTGATCTTCGCCGACCGGTACATGGGTCGCCTGGTAGATCAGGATGTCGGCCGCCATCAGCACCGGATAGGAATAGAGCCCGAGTCCGACCGAATCCTTGTTCTTGCCGGCCTTGTCCTTGAACTGGGTCATGCGGTTGAGCCAGCCGAGCGGCGTCAGGCAGGTCAGGATCCAGCCCAGCTCGGCATGGGCCGAGACCGTCGACTGATTGAAGATGACGGCCTTTTCGGCATCGATGCCGGCGGCGATATAGGTCGCGGCCACTTCGCGCGTGCTCTGGCGCAGCGCCGCCGGATCCTGCGGCACGGTGATGGCATGGAGATCGACGATGCAGAAGATGCATTCATACTCGGTCTGCAGCCGCACCCAGTTCTTCAGCGCGCCCAGATAATTGCCGATATGCAGATTTCCGGTCGGCTGGATGCCTGAAAGAATGCGGTTCATGAGACGAAGACCGAGCGGTTCGAGGAAAAGAGGAAGTCTCGCTTAGCCCGAGGACCGGATCGGGTCAAGCCGGCTGCCGTCGCAGCAGCCGTTTGAGATCGCGCCAGTTTGCAGCGCCGAACAGAAACACGAACAGCGCGTAGCCCGCCAGACCGGTGCCGATCAGGCCGGCCAGCGCCAGATAGCGCATCCAGCCGGCAGCGTCTCTGAGCGCCGAGCCCAGCAGATGGTCGGCGCCGACCAGCAGCCCGGCCATGGCGATCGCCGCCAGGATCTGGCGCGGCACCGTGGTGAGCAGCCGGCGATCGAGGCTTAGATGCCCGCGGCGCCGGAGCGCCAGTCCCAGCAGAATGACATTGACCCAGCCGGCCGTGGTCGTCGCCAGCGCATTGCCGACATGGGCGAAGAACCGGCTCAGCACCAGGGTCAGCACCAGATTGACCACCAGCGACACGACCGCGATGCGCACCGGCGTGCGCGTGTCCTGGCGCGCGTAGAACGCCGGCACCAGCACCTTGACCGCGACCAGGGCCGGCAGGCCGAAGGCATAGACGGTGAGGGCGAGCGCCGTCTCATGCGCGGCATATTCGGTGAAATCGCCGCGCACCAGCAGGACCGACAGAATCGGCTGGGCAATGATCGCCAAGGCGGCCGCGGCGGGCAGCGTGAACAGGAAGGCAAATTCCAGCCCGCGGTTCTGCGTGCCGGTCGCGGCCACGATATCGCCGCCGCGCAATTGGCGCGACAGGGCCGGCAGGATCGCCGTGCCGACCGCGATGCCGACCACGGCGAGCGGCAGCTGGTTGAGCCGGTCGGCATAATAGAGATAGGTCACCGAGCCGGCCGGCAGCAGCGAGGCGACGTTGGTCGAGACGAACAGATTGATCTGATTGACGCTGGCGCCGAACACGCCCGGCCCCATCAGCGCCAGCAGCCGCTTGATGTCGGGCGTCAGCCGCGGCATCGGCAGCTTCAGCGCCATGCCCGAACGGGCACAGGACAGCGTCAGCCACAGGAACTGCGCCAGCCCGGCGATGGAAACGCTCCAGGCGAGCGCCTCGACCACATGGCCGAAGCGCCGGCCCCAGAACACCGCGGCGATCATGAAGATATTCAGCAGCACCGGCGTGAAGGCGACCGCGCCGAACTTGCCGAGCGAGTTCAGAATGCCGCCCTGGAGCGAGACCAGCGAAATGAACAGCAGATAGGGAAAGGTGATGCGGGTCAGCGATGTCGCGGCGGCGAACTGCTCCGGCCGCTCGGTGAAACCGGCCGCGATCGCTGGAATCAGCAGCGGCATGAACGCCTCGGCCAGCACCGTGATCGCCAGCAGCCCCGTCAGCAGCACCGCCATGGCGCGCTCGGCATAGGCTTGCGCCGCCGCCTCGCCCTCGTCGGCGATCTTATGGGCGAACAGCGGCACGAACGCGGTCGAGAACGCGCCTTCGGCAAAGATGGTGCGGAACATGTTGGGCAGGCGCTGCGCCACCACGAACACGTCGGACAGATGCCCGGCGCCGAGCGCCTGAGCGGTCAGCATGTCACGGATCAGGCCAAGCACGCGGCTGATCATGGTATTGCCGCCGATGGTCGCGACGGCACGGAACAGGGACATGGGGAATCGGATCTTGCTCTGGAGGCGGCGGCAACCATACACATGAGGCTTGAGCGGCGCAAAGAGGAGCGACCAGATGAACGAGTGCCGGATCGGAATCGTCGGCTGCGGCGGACGGATGGGACGCATGCTGATCGCCGAGATCGCCGGGACCGAAGGCGCCCGGGTCGCGGGCGGCCTCAGCCGGACCGGCGGGCTGGACCTGGGCGCGCTGGCCGGTCTGGGGCCGCTCGGCATCGCCACCGGCACCGATCCGGCGGCACTCGTCGCCGCGTCCGACGCGATCATCGATTTCACCGTGCCGGACGCGACCGTGCGGCAGGCCGAACTGGCCGCGGCCCGGGGCACGGTGCTGGTCATCGGCACAACCGGCATCGATGCCGCCCAGACGCGCGTGATCGAGGCCGCCGCCCGCCACACGCCGATCGTCTGGTCGCCGAACATGAGCCTGGGCGTCAATCTGCTGATGGGCCTGGTCGAGCAGGTCGCGGCGACGCTCGGTCCCGACTACGACATCGAGATCGTCGAGATGCATCACCGCATGAAGATCGACGCGCCGTCGGGCACCGCCCTGGGTCTGGGCCGCGCGGCGGCGGCCGGGCGCGGCGTGCCGCTGGAGGACGTCTGGGTCAAGAGCCGCGACGGCCATACTGGCGCGCGCGACGCCGGCACGATCGGTTTCGCCACGCTCCGCGGCGGCGACGTGGTCGGCGACCATACCGTGGTGTTCGCCGGATTGGGCGAGCGGATCGAACTGACCCACAAGGCGGCCGACCGGCGCATCTATGCCCGCGGCGCGGTGCGCGCGGCACTGTGGGCCAAAGGCCGTCCGCCGGGTCTCTACGGCATGAAGGACGTATTGGGATTGCGATAGATCCGCAGCGCATCGTTGATCTCGGCCGCCAGGCTGCGGCGCTCGTCGGCGGTCAGGAAGCCGCCGATCGCCAGCTCGCGCCCGTGCGAGCGCAGCAGCAGCCGGTTACGCTCGGCGCCCTGTTCGATCAGCAGCAGCCGCAGCCAGAACGCCTGGAAGCGCCAGGTTCGGACCTCGCCGCGCACGCTGATGCGTTCGACCGTCAGATCGTCGCCGGCGAGGCGCAGCGTCTCGCGCATCCTGCCGCTGCGGTAGGACAGCCGGAAGGCACCGTACAGCAACAGCACGTCGAGCCCGAAAAAGCCGGTGACCGGCCAGGCGCCCATGGCGACGAACGCGATACCGGCCCCGAAGCTGACCCCGGCGATCGCCAGCATCAGGATGAAGAACCCGCGCGGCGGCAGGCTGCGATGCGGGCGCAGCACCGTCTCGTAATGGAGGATGGCATCGGTCATGATGGACCGAGCATAGTCCCGCGACCGCATGGGGCAAAGCGGATCGGCTGCGCACTGGCGCGACCTTCCGCCGCCCTGTAATCTGCTGCCATGCCCTCCGCCCTGATGACCAAAGCCGACATCGACGGCTTCTTCCGCACCCTGTCCGAACGGATGCCGGCGCCCGAGACGGAGCTGGCCTATTCCAACCCCTTCACCCTGCTGGTCGCGGTCGTGCTGTCGGCCCAGGCGACCGACGTCGGTGTCAACAAGGCGACCAAGGCCTTGTTCGAGATCGCCGACAATGCGGCGGATATGGCGGATCTCGGCGAAGCGACGATCCGCGAGCATGTGAAGACGATCGGCCTGTTCAACACCAAGGCCAAGAACGTGCAGCGGCTGTCGGAGATCCTGGTCGCCCAGCATGGCGGCGCGGTACCGCGCGATCGCGACGCGCTGGAGGCCTTGCCGGGCGTCGGGCGCAAGACCGCGAATGTCGTGCTGAACGTGGCGTTCGGCCAGCCGACCATCGCGGTCGATACCCATATCTTCCGGCTGGGCAACCGCACCGGCATGGCGCCGGGCAAGACGCCGCGCGCGGTCGAGGATGGTTTGATGAAGCGGGTGCCGGCGCGCTGGCTGCTGCATGCGCACCATTGGCTGATCCTGCACGGGCGCTATACCTGCAAGGCACGCAAGCCCGACTGCCCGACCTGTCCGGTCGAGCAATTCTGCCGCTACCCGGCGAAGACCGAATTACTGGGCTGAGGCCGAGCGCTGATCCGGGAACGGCGTGCAGCTGTCGTCGGGCGTGCCGAGCTTGACCCGGTCGCGCGTCGTGGCATGAACCACCTTGAGGCTGCCGTCTTCCGGATAGAGAAAGACGTCGAGCACGCAGGACGCGCTGCGATATTGCCAGATTTCGGCCGGGGCATCGTGCCGGGTGAAATCGGGCGCGCCCAGCCGCTGCGTCAGCTGGCGATCGGACATCTGGGTGAGCGACGCCATTTCGGTCAGGGAGAAATGCGGCCGGGCCAGATTGGGCGTGCGATAGGCGATGTCGGCAGGCGACAGGCCGGCCGTATCCGGCGGCGCGTTACCGGCCTGGCAGGCCGCCAGCGATGCCGCCAGCAGCACAGCGGCGGGCGTGCCGCCGAACAGCTTCGGCAAGCGGAAACTCCAGCCGCGCCGAGCCCCACAACCCGTCTCGACGATGCCTGCGGCTGAGCCGGACATGGCACGCAAAATAAACCCCCCGAACTGACCCCATCGATACTTGCCGGATTCCGATCCCGCATTGCAACGGGAATCCAAGGGCAGCAACCGATCTCCTGAAACTACAACCCAGGACGGTAGGTCAGAGGTCTTTAAAATTGACTAATGCCGCGACCGGTCCGGTACCCGTGCCGGGTACCGGACCGGCACGTTATCAAACGATCCGGGTGGCGCTCAGATCACCCAGCGGCAAGTCGGCGACCGGAGCCGGAGCCGGCGCGGGCGTCGGCGCGATCGCGACCGGCTTGGCCACGACCGGCTCCAGGCCGGTCGACTGGATGTCGCCGGAGATCTGACCGCCGCATTCGACCTCGAGCTGGCCGTAGTGGATCGAGCCGGAGACGCGGCCGGTCGATTTGATCAGCAGCCGGGTCTTGACCGTGAGCGACCCTTCGAACCGGCCGTGGATCTCGGCATGATCGACCGAGGCCGTGCCCTTGAACAGGCCGGTCGTGGCGATCTCGATATCCGCGCAGTTCGACAGGTTGGCCTCGACGCTGCCTTCGACCAGCAGACGGTCGCAGGTCGTGATCTCGCCCGAGAGCGTGATCTCGCGGCCGACCAGCAGCTGCCGCAGTTCCGGCTCGCGCTTCGGCGCGGCCGGCGCACTGCCGAACGACGGGGCGGGGGTCGGCACAGCCGGAATCGGCTCGGCAGGACGACGGGGCAGTTCGGTGGTCATGGGTCGGGCTACCTCAGGTGTGGCGGGGCGCAACGGTATGGTCGGAATGCGGTTCGGCAGCGTCGGTTGGGCGGGTTGGGACGCGCCCGGTCCGAAGCCCGGCCGGGGCCCGACCTTGGCGGCCGGAGCCACGAGATTTTCCGGCGCGAGCGCCGGATCGGGCGCTCCGTCTTCGCCTTCGGGTTTCTTGCGGCGGAACATGTATTCGATCCCCAAAAGTTTATCTTAAGCAATTGTCAGATAACGAATCCAAGACGGTTTCTCTCAGGCCGGATCGGACCTCCGGAACCGCTCGACCAGATGGACGGCAGCCGCGAGACCGATGATCGGCGCCACCAGATTGACCACCGGTAGAGCGAACAGCCCCGCGACGACGACACCGGTGAGAATGAAACTCACCCGATGGCCCCGCCACAGCTGCTGCGCCGCCCGCCAATCGACCCTGCGGAGCGCCACGACATCGAAATACTCGCGACCGAGAAGGTAGCCGTTCAGCCCGAGAAATAGAACCAGATTCAAGCCGGGAAACAGCAGGTAGAGCGGCAAAGCCACGATGTTGAGCACCAGGCCGATCAGGGCCAGCCGGATGCCGCTCCACAGGTTTGCCATCTGACGGGATTGGGACGGCGTGGCAAGATTGGGATAATGACGGCGCTCGACCGCCCGGATGATCGCTTCGGCATAGAATCCGAGGATCATCAGCACCACGCTCGGAAAGAGAAGCCAGGTCACGACCGGGGCCGCGAAGGCGCCCAGCAGCCCGGCCAGAATCTCGACCCAGCGCTGATCCCGGACCAGTTCATGGTGGATGAGGGCGGCCAGCGCCCACCAGAGCAGGACGAACACCAGGCAGGCCCAGGCGACCGAGCGAAGCAGGGCCCCGCGCATTTCGGGGCGGGGCAATTGCGCGAAAGCGCGCGAAAGAGCGGACAACATCGGCGGGTCGAACCTCGACGAATGGCCGCGACGTCTTCGTCGGCGGCGGGCCGCGACATCTGTCGTCGGCATAGGGAACGGGACGTCGCGGTTTTGCAGATACTACCCCTGCGCGGGGGCCGGTTGCCAGCGGGATGGAAATTCATATACTGCGCCGCAAAATACGCCCTCCGTTTTAGGAAACGTTTGTCCCATGACGACCGCTAAGCTCGACGTCGTCGGCATTGGCAATGCCATCGTCGACGTGATCAGCCAGTCCGATGACGCCTTCCTCGCCGCCCAGGCGATGGACAAGGGCGCCATGATGCTGATCGACGAGCCGCGCGCCGAGACGATCTACGGTGCCATGGGCGCCGGCATCGAGGCCTCAGGCGGCTCGGCCGGCAACACCGTCGCCGGCATCGCGTCGCTCGGCGGCAAGGCCGGCTATATCGGCAAGATCCGCGACGACCTGCTGGGCAAGGTAATCCGCCATGACATCACGGCCACGGGCGTCGCTTTCCCGACGCCGGCCGCCACGACGGGCCCTGCGACCGCGCGCTGCCTGATCCTGGTGACGCCGGACGCGCAGCGCACGATGAACACGTTCCTCGGCGCCTGCGTCGGGCTCGGTCCCGACGATGTCGATGCCGATTTCGTCGCCAGCGCCCAGGTGACCTATCTGGAAGGCTACCTGTACGATCCGCCCCTGGCCCAGGCCGCCTTTCGCAAGGCCGCCGAGATCGCCCATGCCGCCGGCCGCAAGGTGGCCTTGTCGCTGTCGGATTCCTTCTGCGTCCATCGCCATCGCCAGGCCTTCCTCGACTTCGTCGAAGGCCATGTCGACGTGCTGTTCGCGAACGAGGCGGAATTGACCGCCCTGTTCGACACCGAGAATTTCGACAAGGCGGTCGCATCCGTGCGCCGCCTGACCGAGCTGGCCGCCGTCACGCGCGGTGCCCAGGGCTCGATCGTCGTCACGCGCGACCAGATCATCGAAGTACCGGCCGCCGCCGTCGCCCGTGTCGTCGATACGACCGGCGCCGGCGACCTCTACGCCGCGGGTTTCCTCTACGGCCTGACCCGCAACCTGCCGCTCGCCGAGTGCGGGCGGATCGGCAGCATCGCCGCCGCCGAAATCATCAGCCACTACGGCGCTCGCCCCGAGACGCCGCTCGCGGCCCTAATCCAGGCCTGAGTAGAGATCCGAGATCCCCATGGACATCCGTAATATCGCCATCATCGCCCACGTCGACCACGGCAAGACCACGCTGGTCGACGCGTTGCTGCGCCAGAGCGGCACGTTCCGCACCAACCAGCAGGTGGCCGAACGGGCCATGGACTCGAACGACCTCGAGCGCGAGCGCGGGATCACCATCCTGGCCAAGTGCACCTCGGTCGTGTGGAAGAACACGCGCCTCAACATCGTCGACACCCCGGGCCATGCCGACTTCGGCGGCGAGGTCGAGCGCATCCTGAGCATGGTCGACGGCGTCGTCGTGCTGGTCGATGCGGCCGAGGGCCCGATGCCCCAGACCAAGTTCGTCGTCGGCAAGGCGCTGAAGCAGGGTTTGAAGCCGATCGTGCTGATCAACAAGGTCGACCGGCCCGACGCCCGCGTGCAGGAAGTGCACAACGAGGTGTTCGACCTGTTCGCCGTACTGGACGCGACCGACGAGCAGCTGGATTTCCCGACCCTGTTCGCCTCGGGCCGCAACGGCTGGGCCGCGGTCTCGCTCGACGCGCCGCGCGAGGACCTGTCGCCGCTGTTCGAACTGATCGTCAAGCATGTCGAGCCGCCGGTCGGCGACAAGGACGCGCCGTTCTCGATGCTGGCGACCACGCTCGAGGCCGACCCGTACCTCGGCCGCGTGCTGACCGGCCGCATCCTGACCGGTACCGCGCGCGTCAACATGCCGGTGAAGTCGATGCATCGCGACGGCAAGCTGATCGAGAGCGGCCGCCTGTCGAAGCTGCTGTCGTTCCGCGGGCTGGAGCGCGTGCCGGTCGAGTTCGCCGAGGCCGGCGACATCATCGCCGTGGCAGGCCTGACCGAGACGACCGTGGCCGACACGATCTGCTCGCCGGAAGTGATGAAGGCGATCCATTCGACGCCGATCGATCCGCCGACGCTGGCCATGACCTTCTCGGTCAACGACAGCCCGCTCGCCGGTCGCGAAGGCACCAAGGTGACCTCGCGCATGATCGCCGAGCGCCTGATGCGCGAGGCCGAAGGCAACATCGCCATCATGGTGCGCGAGACCGCCGACAAGGACGCGCTCGAAGTGGCCGGCCGCGGCGAATTGCAGCTGGGCGTGCTGATCGAGAACATGCGCCGCGAAGGCTACGAGCTGTCGATCTCGCGACCGCGCGTGCTCTACAAGACCGAGAACGGCCAGCGCATGGAGCCGATCGAGGAAATCCAGATCGACGTCGACGAGGAATACTCGGGCGTGGTCGTCGAGAAGATGAGCCAGCGTAAGGCCGACCTCGTCGACATGCGCCCGTCGGGCGGCGGCAAGACCCGCGTGACGTTCCTGGCGCCGGCCCGCGGCCTGATCGGCTATCAGGGCGAGTTCATGACCGATACGCGCGGTACCGGCCTGATGAGCCGCCTGTTCCACGGCTATGCGCCTTATAAGGGTCCAATCGAGGGCCGCCGGGTCGGTGTGCTGATCTCGAACGGCGATGGCAACGCCGTCGCCTACGCGCTGTGGAACCTGGAAGACCGCGGCCCGATGTTCATCACCCCGGGTGCCGCGATCTATCAGGGCATGATCATCGGCGAGCACAACCGCGAGAACGATCTCGAGGTCAACGCGCTGAAGGCCAAGCAGCTGAGCAACATCCGCACCACGTCCAAGGACGAGGCGATCCGCCTGACCACGCCCCGCATCATGACGCTGGAGCAGGCCATCGCCTATATCCAGGACGAGGAGCTGGTCGAAGTGACGCCGAAGAGCATTCGTCTGCGCAAGAAGATGCTCGATCCGAACGAGCGCAAGCGCTACAGCCGCTCGGCCGAAGCGTCATAGGCGACGGCACCTAATCCGGCCTTTGGCACCCTCACCCGGTTCGCTAACGCGAACCACCCTCTCCCGCATTTTTTTGCCGGGGAGGGCCGGGGTGGGGGGCGTGCCGCTATTCGGTCTCCAAAATCTTCAACCACGGCCATCTTGCCCGATAGCTTTCCGCCTTGGCCTGAAACAGCGCCGGACGCGGATTGACCGGGTTCATCCGCAGCACGCCGTCCCAAAGTTCATCCAGACCGTAGGGCGCATACAGCGCGCCATCCGACGCCCGGATGCCGACGCAGGTGCAGGCGACCAGATAGCGGCCGATGCCGTCCTCGCTCGAGGCGAGCGGCGGATATCCCGCGCCGAAGCGTTCGCCGTACCACAGATGCACGCGCGCCTGGTTCTTCAGTTCGACCTCGACCCCCAGGTCGGCGAACAGCGGCGCGGCCCGGCGGATCACCCGATCCTCGGCTGCCCAGCTGGTATCCGGGTCGAAATAGAATACGTCGTAATCCTTGATGCCGGCATCGACCGGGCGATCGGCCTGACGGTTCCAGACCGCCTGATACAGGCAGCCCGCGACCAGACAGGCCTGGGGCAGGTCCAGCGCCGGCAACCGCCGCAGGATTTCGGCGTTGGCGGGATTTTCCAGCGCCCAGCGCTTGAGCAGAGCGGCTCGTTCTTCCGGTGTCGTCATGAGGCACGACGCTAACACACATGCGGTGCTTTCAAGGATGCGCCGGCTCCGCTATCGTCGCGGCCTTTCATCACCCGTCCAGGGATCGATCATGCAGAAGCTATTCCGTGTCCTGCTCCTTCTCGCCGCTCTCGTCATGGCGCCCTTGGCCACCCAGGCGGCCGATCTGGAGAACACGCTCTATCTCGATATTCCGGCCGGTCGCGTCGTGATCCAGCTGCGGCCCGATCTGGCGCCCAACCATGTCGCCCGCATCAAGGAACTGGTCCGCAAGGGCTTCTACGACGGGCTGAGCTTCCATCGCGTCATCCCCGACTTCATGGCCCAGACCGGCGACCCGCAGGGCAACGGTTCGGGCGGTTCGGGCAAGAACATCAAGGCCGAATTCTCCTCGACGCATTTCGCGCGCGGCGTGGTCGGCATGGCGCGCTCCAGCTCGGTCGATTCCGCCGACAGCCAGTTCTTCATCACCACCGGCGATGCGGGCTTCCTCGACGGCAAATACACCGCGTTCGGCCAAGTCACGTCGGGCATGGAGTTCGTCGACAAGCTGAAGGCCGGGACCCAGGCCAACAACGGCGCGGTCGCCCAGCCGGACAAGATCGTCCGTCTGCAGGTCGCAGCCGACGTAAAAGGTTAGAACCCGACACAGCTTGTGAGGCCGGCGCGGGGCCGCTAAGGTCCCGCGTTATTTTTCTATCGACCAGCAATAATCCGGAGGAAGCGCCATGGCGGCCGATCTCGAAAACACGCTCTATCTCGAAGTGCCCGCCGGCCGGGTCGTCATCGAGCTGCGCCCCGACCTGGCGCCCAACCATGTCGCCCAGATCAAGCGCCTGGTGCGCGAAGGCTTTTACGACGGCATCCCGTTCCATCGCGTGATCGACGGCTTCATGGTGCAGACCGGTTGCCCGCGTGGCGACGGCACCGGCGGTTCGGGCACCAAGCTCAAGGCCGAATTCTCCAAGGAGAAGCACCTCCGCGGCGTCTGCTCCATGGCGCGCTCGTCGGACCCGAACTCGGCCGACAGCCAGTTCTTCATCATGCTCGATGCCTCCTCGCACCTCGACAACCAGTACACGATCTGGGGCAAGACCGTGTCGGGCATGGAATTCATCGACGCGATCAAGAAGGGCAGTTCCGCCCGCAACGGCAGCGTGACCGACCCGGACAAGATCGTCAGCTTCAAGGTCGCCGCCGACGTCGACGCGGCCTGATCGGACGCTTCGAACCAGCAGTGCCGGGCGGCCCCGATGCTTGAGAGCCTCAAGATCTACGGCCGCCCGCGCCTGCTGGCGATCCTGGGCATGGGCTTCGCCAGCGGCCTGCCGCTGACGCTCACCGGCGCCACCCTGGCGCTCTGGCTGGCCGATGCCCATGTCTCGCTGAAGGAGATCGGGCTGTTCGCCCTGGTCGGCGTCTCCTATAATTTCAAATTCCTGTGGGCGCCGCTGGTCGATCGGCTGGCGATCCCCGGCCTGACCGTCTGGCTCGGCCGACGGCGGTCCTGGGCGCTCACGTTCCAGATCGGCGTCGCGGCCAGCCTGGTCGGGCTCAGTCTGGCCGATCCGGTCGCGGCCCCGGTCTGGACCGCGGTCATGGCGGTGCTGGTCGCGTTCTTCTCGGCCAGTCAGGACATCGTCATCGATGCCTATCGGGTCGAGCTGCTGCGCCCGGAAGAGCAGGGTGCCGGCGCCGCCGCGACCCAGTTCGGCTATCGCCTGGGCATGATCGCGTCGGGCGCCGGCGCGCTCTATGCGGCCGAGGCCTGGGGCTGGCAGGCGGCCTATCTGGTCATGGCCGGCCTGATGCTGATCGGCATGGCAACGGTGCTGGCGACGCCGGAGCCCGTGGTCGAGCGGCCGCCGCGCGGCGGTCTCGCCGCGACGGTGCTGGCGCCGTTCCGCGATTTCGCCCGGCATTCCGGCTGGGTCGGCATCCTGATCTTCGTGCTGATCTATAAAATGGCCGATGCGGTCGCCGGTCACTACGCCGGGCCGCTCTATCTGTCGCTCGGTTTCTCGAAGATCGAGATCGCCAATGTCAGCAAGGTGTTCGGCGTGATCGCGACGATCGTCGGCATCGCGCTCGGCGGGGCGCTGGTCTATCGCTTCGGCGTCCTGAAGACGCTGCTGATCGGCGCCATCCTGCAGATGGGGTCGAACGCGATGTATGTCGTCCAGGCCCTGGCCGGCCACGATCTCAGAATCCTGACCCTGACCATCGCGTTCGAACAGATCGCCGGCGGCATCGGTTCGGCGGCATTCGTCGCTTACCTGTCAGCTCTGTGCAGCCGCGCTTATACTGCAACGCAATATGCGCTACTGTCCGCGCTGGCGGCGTTTGCCCGGAATTTCTTCGTTTCCGCCGGTGGCGCCGTTGCCGAATGGCTCGGCTGGATTTGGTTCTTCGTGGCTTCCGTCGGTCTTCCCTTGCCGGGTCTGGTCCTGCTCGCCTGGCTTATGTTTCGAGCGCGGGCGCAGGACGGCTTGATGGAAGCAAGCACCGCCGATACACGTTAACCGCCGTGCCCCTTCGTTTCCCTTAAAAGCACATCGCACCTGGAAGCCTCCCCCGACCTCAAATTTCGAGACGCCTAATGGACATCAGCAAGATCCCGACCGGCAAGAACCCGCCCTACGACATCAATGTCGTCATCGAGATTCCGATGGGCGGCGTGCCGGTCAAGTATGAAATCGACAAGGAATCCGGCGCGATGTTCGTCGATCGGTTTCTGCATACGGCGATGTTCTACCCGGCCCATTACGGCTTCATTCCGCATACCTTGTCGGATGACGGCGATCCGGTCGATTGCATGGTGATCGGGCGCCACGCGCTGGTCCCGGGTGTCGTGCTGCCGTCGCGGCCGATCGGCGCGCTGCTGATGGAAGACGAAAGCGGCCAGGACGAGAAGATCCTGGCGGTGCCGGTCAACAAGCTGCACCCGTTCTACGAGGACGTCACCTCGTACAAGGACCTGCACCACATCCTGATCGAGCAGATCGAGCATTTCTTCACCCACTACAAGGACCTGGAAAAGGGCAAGTGGGTCAAGGTCAAGCATTGGTGCGGCCCGGAAGAGGCGGCCGACCTGATCCGTCAGGGCATGGAGCGCCACAAGACCGGAAAATAGCCGTTTGAAACGACGAAGGGCGCCGCTGAGGAAACCCGGCGGCGCCCTTTTTTCATGGGATCGGGGTCAGGACTTGGCCGCAGCAGTCCCGACATAGACGGTCGAGGGTGGCGCCGGCAGCAGCAGCACAAGCGGTTTGAACCAGAGCGCCGGCGCGCCGTCGCCCAGGTCGGAAACATGGGTGACCTGAAGCGCGTCGCCCGCCTCGCACACGCTATAGCCGCCGGCCGCCTCGCGCGCCTTCAGCCCGCGCACCAGATAGGGCTGCAGCGTCGGTTGCCCCTCGCGTCGGACCGCCGCCTCGATGCGTTGGCTCTGGGCCGCCTGGCGATAGGCCGGCGTGGTCAGGACCGGGTCGGCGGCGATCGCCTCGCGCCGGTCGGCCTCGTCCTCAGCATCGATCGCCGAGGTCTCGGCGAGGACCAGGCGATTGATGTCCGAGGCCGGCAGCAGCAGTTTCATCTGATCGAACGTCAGCGGCATCGACGACTGGTCGGTGAGGTATGTCACCGCCTGCGGCACGGCCGGCGCCGGAACCTCGCGCACCAGGGAAGGATGCACCGGCCGGCACTGCGCCAGGCTCCCGCCCGGGGCCGGCGCCAGCCAGGTGACCGGATCGACGGTGATCGGCACCGGGGCCGGAGGATCGGCATGGAGACAGGCCGCGAGGGCCAGAACTGCCGGGAGCGTGCAGACGGTGCCGAAGCGCATGGATCAGTCGCGGGCCTCATCAAGCGCGTAGCCTGCCGAACGGACCGTGCGGATGACATCGATTTCCGTCGGGCCGTTCAAAGCCTTGCGCAGCCGACGGATATGCACGTCGACGGTACGGGGCTCAACATACACGTCATGGCCCCAGACCGCATCCAGCAACTGTTCGCGCGAGAAGACGCGGCCCGGATGCTCCAGCAGGAAACGCAGCAGGCGAAACTCGGTCGGGCCCAGATGGATCGGCCGGCCGCCGCGCGTCACCCGGTGTGCCGCCAGATCCATCGCCACGTCGGCGAAGGACAGGCTCTCTTCCGAGCTGTCGGGCTTGGCCCGGCGCATGACGGCCCGCACGCGGGCGATCAGCTCCGACGGGCTGAACGGCTTGGTGATGTAATCGTCGGCGCCGCTGTTGAGGCCGCGGATCTTGTCGGTTTCCTCGCCGCGCGCGGTCAGCATGATGACCGGCAGCGTGCGCGACGCCGGCGAGCGGCGGATCTGACGGCAGACCTCGATGCCCGAGACCAGCGGCAGCATCCAGTCGAGCAGCACGACATCCGGCTTGCGCTCGGCGATCTGGACCAGGGCGTCTTCGCCGTCGGTCGCTTCGCACACGCCGAAGCCTTCCTTCTCCAGATTATACCGAAGCAGGGTGACGAGGGGAGCCTCGTCTTCGACGATCATGACCAGGGGCTTCATTTCGCCTCTTGCTCGCTCGAGGGGGTGGCGACCGCCATGGGTCCGGGAAGGACCACGGAGGAGCTGGACCGGTCGCGTTTCGGCCGGGTCTCCTTCAGCGGTTTGCCGTGGATGAGGTAGTAGATCGTCTCGGCGATGTTGGTGGCGTGATCGCCGATGCGTTCGATGTTCTTGGCCATGAACAAGAGATGCGTGCCGGCGGTGATGCTGCGCGGATCTTCCATCATGTAGGTCAGGAGCTCGCGGAACAGGCTGGTATAGAGCTCGTCCAGCTCTTCGTCGCTCAGCCAGACATGCATCGCCTTTTCGGCGTCGCCATGGACATAGGCGTCGAGCACGTCCTTGATCAGCGCCTGGGCCAGCTTGCCCATGCGCGGAATGGCGTAGACCGGCCGCGCCACCGGCGCCTGATTGAGCGCGATCGAGCGTTTGGCGACATTGGCGGCATAGTCGCAGATCCGTTCCAGATCGGCGGCGATCTTCAGCGACGAGACGATCTCGCGCAGGTCGCGCGCCATCGGCTGGCGTAGCGCCAGCAGGCGCATGGCCAGCGCCTCGACCTCGGCCTCGAGCGCATCGACCGTGGCGTCGTTCTGCACGACCTCGGCCGCCAGCTCGCTGTCGCGCTTGATCGTCGCCTGGATCGCGGCGGCGACCTGGCTTTCGGCCAAGCCGCCCATGCGGATGATGGCGTTGTTGAGCCGGGTCAGCTCCTCGTCGTAGCTCTTCATGATGTGATCGGTCGGCATCGCCTTGCTCCTCAGCCGAACCGGCCGGTGATGTAGTCTTCGGTGCGCTTGTTGTGCGGGTTGGTGAACACCGTCTCGGTGTCGTTGAACTCGATCAGCTCGCCCAGGTACATGAAGGCGGTATAGTCGGAGCTGCGCGCGGCCTGCTGCATCGAATGGGTCACGATGACGATGCAATAGTCGGTCTTCAGCTCCGAGATCAGCTCTTCGATCTTCTGGGTCGAGATCGGATCCAGCGCCGAGCAGGGTTCATCCAACAACAAGATCTCCGGCTTGACCGCGATGGCGCGGGCGATGCACAGGCGCTGCTGCTGGCCGCCCGACAGGCCCAGGCCCGACTGCTTCAGCTTGTCCTTGACCTCGGTCCACAAGGCCGCACGGCGCAGCGCCTGCTCGACCCGATCCTCGAGCTCGGCCCGGGGCAGGTCCTCGTACAGATTGATGCCGAACGCGATATTGTCGAAGATCGACATCGGGAACGGCGTCGGCTTCTGGAACACCATCCCGATCTTGGCGCGCAGCAGGTTGAGGTCGATCTTCGGGTCGAGGATGTTGGCGCCATCGACCAGCACCTCGCCCTCGGCGCGCTGTTCGGGATAGAGCGCGTACATGCGGTTCAGCACGCGCAGCAGGGTCGACTTGCCGCAGCCCGACGGGCCGATGAAGGCGGTCACCTTCTTGTCGGCCAGGCTGAGGTTGATCGTCTTCAGCGCCTCGAACTTCTTGTAGTAGAAGCGCAGGTCCTTGATCTGGATCTTCTCGACCAGCTTGCCGGCCGCGACCGGATCCGATGGCGGCACGATCGGCGTCGTGGTCAGGCTGGGCCGGCTCGGGCCGACCGGACTTGGGTTCGTCTGCATGGGCTCTGAGCTCATTGTTTGGCACCGCCGAGGGAGGCGAGGGTTCGGGCGGTGATGTTCAAGATCAGGATCGTGACCGTGATCAGCAGCGCACCGCCCCAGGCGAGCCGCTGCCAGTCCGGATAGGGGCTGAGCGCGAAGTTCGAGATGACGACCGGCAGGTTGGCGATCGAATGGCTCATGTCCGTACTCCAGAACTGGTTCGACAGCACGGTGAACAGCAGGGGCGCGGTCTCGCCGCTGATGCGGGCGACCGCCAGCATGATGCCGGTCAGCATGCCCTGGCGCGCGGCGCGGTAGCAGACCGAGACGGTGATCTTCCATTTCGGCGTGCCCAGTGCCGCCGCCGCCTCGCGCAGCGCGTTCGGCACCAGCACCAGCATGTCGACGGTCGTGCGCGTCACCACCGGAATGACCAGGATGGCCAGCGTCGTGCTGCCGGCCCAGCCGGAGAAATGGCCCATCGGCACGACCATCAGCTGATAGACGAACAATCCCACGATGATCGAGGGTGCCGACAGCAGCACGTCGTTGATGAACTGGATGGCCTGGCCCAGCCGGTTGTTGCGGCTGTATTCGGCGATATAGGTGCCGACCAGGATGCCGATCGGCGTGCCGACGACCGTGCCGACCAGCGTCATGATCGCCGAGCCGTAGATCGCGTTCAGCAAGCCGCCGTCGCTGCCGGGCGCCGGCGTCATCTGGGTGAAGAGCGACGGCCGGATCGCCGCCAGCCCTTCGGTCAGGAGCGCATAGAGAATGGCGCCCAGGAAGAACAGGCCGACGCCGGTCGCCGCCATCGACAGGCCGAGGATGACGCCGTTCTTGCGCTGGCGTCGGGCGTAGCGGGCCAGATCCTTTGCCATCGGTCAGTTCCCCGCCTGGCGCTGCATGCGGATCAGCATGTATTTCGCCGCCGCCAGCACGATGAAGGTGATGACGAACAGGATCAGGCCGAGCGCGATCAGCGACGATTGATAGAGCGACCCGGACGCCTCGGTGAATTCATTGGCCAGCGCCGATGAGATCGTCGTGCCCGGCGCCATCAGCGAAGTGGTGATGCGATGGGCGTTGCCGATCACGAAGGTGACCGCCATGGTCTCGCCCATGGCGCGGCCCAGGCCCAGCATGATGCCGCCGGTGACGCCGACCTTGGTATAGGGCAGCACCACGCGCCAGACCACTTCCCAGGTCGTGCAGCCGAGCCCGTAGGCCGATTCGCGCAGCATCGCCGGCACGGTCTCGAACACGTCGCGCATGATCGACGAGATGAAGGGCAGCACCATGATCGCCAGGATCAGGCCGGCGGTCAGGATGCCGATGCCGAACGGCGGGCCGGAGAACAGCGCGCCGATCACCGGCACCCGGCCGATGGTATGGATCAGGAACGGCTGCACGGTCGCCTGCATGAACGGCGCGAACACGAACAGGCCCCAGATGCCGTAGATGATGCTGGGAATGCCGGCCAGCAGCTCGATCGCGATCGACAGCGGCCGCTTCAGCATCGGCGGGCACAGTTCGGTGATGAAGACCGCGACGCCGAAGCTCAACGGAATGCCGACGATCATGGCGATGACCGAGGTCATCAGCGTGCCGTAGATCGGCACGAGCGCACCGAACTTGTCGGTCGCCGGGTTCCAGGTGTCGCTGACCAGAAAGTTCAGGCCGAACGCCTTGAACGCATCGGACGAGCCAACGACGAGCGAGATCGCCACGCCCCCCAGGATCAGGAGGATGAACAATCCGAAGAACAGGGTGGCACCGCGGAACAGCCCGTCGAACAGATGCTGGGGGCCGCGCAGGCGGGGACTGCTGTCGCTGCTGGGAATATCGACCACGGTCGCGTTTCGCTCCTCATGCACGCAAGGGGAAGGGTAGCATGACGCCGCCCTTCCCCCACGCTTTTCGACTGATGGCCTCAGGCGCTTACGGCCAGAGCGGCTTGCCGTCGCCCTTGATGTCCTTGGCCCAGCTGTCTTCGATCAGCTTGACGACGCTATCGGGCATCGAGACGTAGTCGAGCTGCTCGGCGGCCGGCTGGCCGCTCTTGTAGGCATAATCGAAGAAGGTCAGCACGGCCTTGCCGATGTCGGCCTTGTCCTGGTTCTTATAGACCAGCGCCCAGGTCGACGCGGTCATCGGCCAGCTGTCCTTGCCCGGCTGATTGGCCAGGATCACCTTGAAGCCCTCGGCATGGGCCCAGTCGGCATTCGCGGCCGCGGCCTGGAAGCTCTTCAGGTTCGGCTCCGGATAGGCGCCTTCCTTGTTCTGGACCAGCGCGTAGGCCAGCTTGTTCTGCTTGGCATAGGCATATTCGACATAGCCGATCGCGCCGTCGGTGCGGCTGGTGAAGGCCGAGACGCCTTCGTTGCCCTTGCCGCCGATGCCCGAGGGAAACTGGACGGCGGTATTGACGCCGATCTTGTCCTTCCACTCCGGCAGCTCCGCCGCCAGATAGTAGGTGAAGTTATAGGTCGTGCCCGACCCGTCCGACCGATAGACCGGCGCGATCGCCAGGTCCGGCAGCTTCAGGTCCTTGTTGAGGGCGACGATTTCCTTGTCGTTCCAGTTGGTGATCGTGCCGAGGTAGATCTCGGCCAAGACCTTGCCGGTCAGCTTGAGCTTGCCGGCGTCGATGCCCTTGACGTTGATGACCGGGACGATGCCGCCCATGATGAACGGGAACTGGGCCAGGCCCGCCGCGTCGAGGTCCTTCTGCTCCAGCGGCATGTCGGTCGCCCCGAAATCGACCGTCTTGGCGTTGATCTGCTTGATGCCGCCGCCCGAACCGATCGACTGATAGTTCATGCCGATGGAAGCCTTCGCCTTGTAGGCCTCGGCCCACTTGGAGAGGATCGGGTAAGCGAAGGTCGAGCCGGCGCCGGAGATATCGGCGGCCTGGGCACCGGCCGCGGTCAGCGACACGGCGCCGAACACGACGGCACCGATCAGCTTCCTGCTGAGTGCGTTCACGAGACGATCTCCCAAAGTTTTCCGTGGGACGCGCGGCCCGGATGGTGCGCTGCCCCACGACCCGTGGAAATACAGGTCGCTCATGACAGTTAGATGACAGTTTGACGCTGCTTTCGTGAAGGCGGTCGCACGTCAGCCCTGCGCGAGTTTCGCCGGCAGGACGGCGCCGCCCATCGAGCCGCGCAGATGCACGGTGAAGACCGTGCCTTCGCCGATCTCGCTGTCGATCTCGAGCTGACCGCGATGCCGATTGATGATGTGCTTGACGATGGCAAGGCCCAGGCCGGTGCCGCCCATCTCGCGCGAGCGCGCCGTATCGACCCGGTAGAACCGTTCGGTCAGCCGCGGCAGATGGGTGCGCGCAATGCCTTCGCCCCGATCGCGCACCTGGATCGCGACGCCGTCGCGGAACCGCCGGGACGGCCCGACGCCGATGGTGATGGCGGTGTCGGGCTTGGAATATTTGATCGCATTGTCGATCAGGTTCTGGAACAGCTGGGCCAGTTCGTCGGCATCGCCGACCACCCGGGCCTGCTCGTCGTCGATGTCGTAATCGATCGTCATGCCGCGCGCCGCCGCCTTCATCTCCAGGGTCTGGCCGACATGGCGCAGGACGTTCACCACGCCGATCGGCGTGGTCGGCGGCAAATGCTCGTTCATCTCGATGCGCGAGAGCGACAGCAGATCCTCGACCAGCCGTGCCATGCGCGAGGCCTGCTGCTGCATGATGGCCAGGAACTTGACGCGCGCCTCCTCGTCGTCGGCCGCGGGCCCTTGCAGGGTCTCGATGAACCCCACCAGCGTCGACAGCGGCGTGCGCAGCTCGTGGCTGGCGTTGGCGACGAAATCCGCGCGCATCTGCTCGGCCCGCTTGACCGAGGTCAGGTCGTGCAGCGAGACGAGCAGAACCACGCCGTCCTCGGTCCGGGCCGGCAGCGGGTCGATCCGCGCGCTCAGATGCCGCTCGACCGGGCTGGCCAGATCGAACTCGACCAGCCGGCCGGGCCCGCCGGTCAGCACGGTATCGACCGCCGCCAGCAGGGCCGGCTGCCGGATCGCCACCGCCAGATCGCGGCGCAATACGTGGTTGCCGAGCAGCAGCGTGGCAGCGGCGTTCTGACGCACGACCTCGCGCCGCTCGTTGACGAGGATGAGCGGGTCGGGCAGGGCCGCGATCACCGCGTTCGAACCGGTCAGTTCGATTTCGAGCCCGCGGATGCGCTGCCGCCAGGCACGGGTCAGGCGCATGATGGCGAGCCACAGGTCGTTGACCGCCGGGCTGGACGAGCGGACCACCGGCACCGCCCGCTCCGGATCGACCAGGATCTCCTCGACCCCGGTCCGGATGCGCGCCAAGCCGTCGAGAAAGGCCCGCAGCAGCAGCGCATGCAGCAGCACGATCACCAGGCAGGCGGCGGCGGCCGGCCAGATCGAGACATTGCCGGCGAAAATCAGCACGGCGAAGGTCAGCAGCACGACGGCGGCCATCAGTGCCACGGAGACGACGAGACGGCGCAACGGCATGAGCGGACGCGACCTTCCTGGCGGGGATATCGGGCGACGGCGCAGCATACGCTACGCCGTCGCCCCCGCCGAGATATCGGACACCGGCGTTACCGTTTCGTGACGGTACCGCCAGATTTCATGGAACGGTCGCAAAAAAGTCGTAACACAATCTACGCGATAGCATCGTAGCCGGCCAATGCCGCCAGATTGACGATATCCGAGACGGTCGCCGCCATCTCGACGATCTGCACCGGCTTTTCCAGCCCGAGCAGGATCGGTCCGATCACCGTGCCGCCGCCCAGCTGCTGCAGCAGCTTGGAGGCGACATTCGCGGTATGGAGGGCCGGCATGACCAGCACATTGGCCGGACCGGTCAGCCGGCAGAACGGATAGCTCTTGCGCATCAGGTCGAAATCGAGCGCCACGTCGGCCGACATTTCGCCGTCATATTCGAAATCGACCTTGCGCCGATCCAGCACATCGACCGCTTGGCGCACGCGCTGGGCCTTCTCGCGCATCGGATTGCCGAAGTTAGAGAAGGACAGCAGCGCCACGCGCGGCACCGCGCCCATCTGCCGGGCCTTCTCGGCCGCCTGTTCGGCGATATCGGCCAGTTCCTCGGGGCTCGGCAGCTCGTGGATCGTCGTATCGGCGATGAACACGGTACGGCCGCGTGCGATCATCATCATCAGGCCCAGCAGCCGCTTGCCCGGTTCGGCATCGAGCACGCGGGTGATTTCCTCGAACGAGGCGGCATAGCTGCGCGTCGTCCCCGTCACCATCGCGTCGGCATCGCCCATCGCCACCATGCAGGCGCCGAACACGTTGCGGTCCTGGTTCACCAGGCGCTGGCAGTCGCGATAGAGGAAGCCCTTGCGCTGCATCCGCTTGAACAGGAAGTCCGTATAGGCCTTGTTGGCGTGGCTGAGCCGGGCATTGTGGATCTCGAGCCCGTCCGGCGCCGACAATCCCAGCGACTTCAGCGTCGCATGGACCCGCTCCTCGCGCCCGATCAGGATCGGCAGGCCATAGCCCGCCGCCCGGAATTCCAGCGCGGCGCGGATGACCTTTTCCTCTTCGCCCTCGGCGAAGACCATGCGCTTGGGCTTGGCCCGGACCGCCTCGAAGATGCCCTGCAGGCTGCCGGTGACCGGATTCATCCGGGCCGAGAGCTGGCGGGCATAGGCGGCCAGATCGGCGATCGGCTTGCGCGCGACGCCGGACGCCATCGCCGCCTTGGCGACCGCGACCGGCACATGGGACATCAGGCGCGGGTCGAACGGCGACGGGATCAGATATTCCGGCCCATAGGTCAGGCGCCGGCCGGAATAGGCGGCGGCGACCTCGTCCGGCACGTCTTCGCGGGCCAGGGCGGCGAGCGCCTCGGCGGCGGCGATCTTCATCGGTTCGTTGATGGTCGACGAGCGCGTGTCGAGCGCGCCGCGGAAGATATAGGGAAAGCCCAGGACGTTGTTGACCTGGTTCGGATAGTCCGAGCGCCCGGTCGCGACCAGCGCGTCGGGCCGGACTTCCTTCACATCCTCCGGCGTGATTTCCGGATCGGGATTGGCCATGGCGAAGATGATCGGCTGCTTCGCCATCTTCTTGACCATCTCCTGGGTCACCGCGCCCTTGACCGACAGGCCGAAGAACGCGTCGGCGCCCTCCATCGCTTCAGACAGTGTGCGGGCGTCGGTCTTGACCGCATGCGCCGACTTCCACTGGTTCATGCCCTCGGTGCGGCCCTGGTAGATCACGCCCTTGGTGTCGCACATGATGACATTGTCATGGCCGACGCCCATCGCCTTCAAGAGCTCGATGCAGGCGATCGAAGCGGCGCCGGCGCCGTTCACCACCAGCTTGACGTCCTTCAGCGTGCGGTCGGTCAGGTTGCAGGCATTGATCAGGCCGGCGGCGGCGATGATCGCCGTGCCATGCTGGTCGTCATGGAACACCGGAATGTCCATCAGCTCGCGCAGGCGCTGCTCGATGATGAAGCATTCCGGCGCCTTGATGTCTTCCAGATTGATGCCGCCGAAGCTCGGGCCCAGATAGCGCACCGCGCCGATGAACTCGTCGACGTCGCGGGTATCGACCTCCAGATCGATCGAATCGATATCCGCGAAGCGCTTGAACAGGACGGCCTTGCCCTCCATCACCGGCTTCGAGGCGAGCGCGCCCAGATCGCCCAGACCCAGCACGGCGGTGCCGTTCGAGATCACGGCGACGATATTGCCCTTGGCGGTATAATCGTAGGCGGTCGATGGATCGCGCGCGATATGCAGGCAGGGATAGGCGACGCCGGGCGAATAGGCCAGCGACAGGTCGCGCTGGGTCGTCAGCGGCTTGGTCGGCGCGATTTCGATCTTGCCGGGCTTGCCTTCGGCGTGGAACCGCAGGGCTTCCTCTTCCGTCACGCGCCGGCTGGTATCGTCCATATCCTCGTCTCCTCCCAAGTCCCCTCGGGCGTCGGCACGGCCGTTCGAGACGCCGTTTCGCCATCCGCCGAGGGGCTGATCAATTCATCGACCCGGAGCTTTGCCCGGATCGCCCGCCCGGGTCAAAGCTTTCGCCTAAAGCGAGCGCAGCAGGCTCGGCGCCCGCTCCGCCTGGATATCCTCCATCCGCACCTGGATCGCCGCCTTATGGCCGGGATGGGTCAGGATGTAGAATCGTTCGGCGGCGATGGCATCGAACACATCGTTCGCGACCTGTTCGACCGGGATGCCGTTTTCGACCGCGTTCATCACCGCCAGGCCGACCTTGATCGCGACCGGATCCATCGTGCCGGGCGGCGCGGTATCCTCGCCGGCCGGGCGATTGCGGTCGGACAGATGGATCCGCGTCTTGACCCAGGCTGGGCACAGCACCGAGACCCGGAGCGCCGACTGGCGCAGGGTCAGGTCGTGGTGCAGCCCCTCGGACACGGTCACGACCGCATGCTTGCTGGCATTGTAGATCGCCAGGCTCGGCTGGGACGTCAGCCCGGCCATCGAGGCGGTATTGACGATATGCCCGGGCTCGCCCTTGGCCAGCATGGTCGGGATGAAGGCGCGCAACCCGTTGATGACGCCATAGAGATTGACGCCCATGACCCAGTCCCAATCGGCCTGGGTGGTTTCCCACACCGGCCGGCTATGGCCGACGCCGGCGTTGTTGACCAGCAGATGGATATTGCCGAAGCGTTCGAACGCGAGGGCGGCCAGCGCCTCGACCTGGTCCTGTTTCGACACATCGGTCTTGACCCCGATCGCCTCGATACCGCGCCGGACGAAGTCGGCGACGACGGCGTCGAGCCGGGGCGCGTCGATATCCGCCAGCACCAGCTTCATGCCGGCCGCGGCCGCGCGCTCGGCGATCGCGCGGCCGATGCCCTCGGCCCCGCCGGTGATGACGGCGACCTTGCCGGTGAAATCCTGCATCTCGTCGTTTCCTTCCTGGTCCGGGTTCCTGCCCGTTATCGGTCGAGCCTAACGGAAGCCGCGCACGCCGGTCTCGTGGAAATTGACGCATCATGCTATCGAGGCGGTTCCGCCATGATCGAGTGATCGTCAGAGCCTGATGCCACCAGAATCCGATTTGCCCGAGATCGAGACCGCCCCGCGGCCCGTCGCCGCCGAGCCGGCGACGCCGATGATGACGCAGTTCCTCGACATCAAGCGCCAGCATCCCGACCATCTGCTGTTCTATCGGATGGGCGATTTCTACGAGATGTTCTTCGAGGACGCGGTCAAGGCCTCGGCCGCGCTCGACATCACGCTGACCCGGCGCGGCAAGCATGACGGCGCCGATATCCCGATGTGCGGCGTGCCGGTCCATGCCGCCGACGCCTATCTGGCGCGGCTGATTCGCCAGGGCTTCCGCGTCGCGATCTGCGAGCAGATGGAGGATCCGGCCGAGGCGAAGAAGCGCGGCGGCAAGCAGCCGGTCCGGCGCGGCGTCGTCCGCATCGTCACGGCGCTGGCTTCGGTCGAGCTCTCGACCGGCGAGGTCGAGTTCCAGCCGGTCGAGGCCGCCCAGGTCGGCGCGGCCCTGGCCCGGCTCGCGCCCGGCGAGTTGCTGATCGCCGACCGGCTGCTGCAGCGCCCGGACCTGTTCGAGGTGCTGGGCGACTGGAAATCGGTACTGACGCCGCTGCCCGGCGCGCGCTTCGACAGCGAAAGCGGCCGTCGGCGCCTGGCGCAGCTCTATGGCGTCGGCACGCTCGACGGCTTCGGCACCTTCGGCCGCGCGGAATATGCCGCCGGCGGCGCGCTGCTCGATTACATCGACCTGACCCAGCAGGGCAAGCACCCGAAGCTGGGCATCCCGCGCCGCATTTCGGCCGGCGCGGTCATGGAGATCGACGCCGCGACCCGGCGCAACCTCGAGCTGGCGCAGACGCTCACCGGCGAGCGGCGCGGCAGTCTGCTGGCGGTGATCGACCGGACCATGACCGGCGCCGGCGCGCGGCGGCTCGCGGCCGAACTGGCCGGCCCGCTGACCGATCCGCTGCTGATCAATGCCCGGCTGGATCTGGTCGGGAGCTTCGTCGGCGACGAGCGCTTCCGGGCCGACATCCGCGCGTTCCTGAAGGAATGCCCGGATATGGCGCGGGCCTTGTCGCGCATCACGCTCGGCCGCGGCGGTCCGCGCGATCTGGCGGGGCTGCGCGACGGTCTGGCCGCGACCGCGCGGATCCGGCCGCTGGTGCTGGCCCGGCCGGACGCCGTGCCGGGCAGCCTGCTGCGCGCGGCCGGCCAGGACCTGGGCGAGCATGCCATCCTGGTCGACCGGTTCGCGCGCGCGCTGGGCCTGGAGCTGCCCTTGCTGGCGCGCGACGGCGGCTTCATCGCGGCGGGCTATTCGCCCGATCTGGACGAATGGCGCGGTTTGCGCGACGAGAGCCGCCGCATGATGGCGGTGCTGCAAGCGCGCTATGTCGAGGAGACCGGCGTCGCCAGCCTGAAGATCCGGCACAACAACGTGCTGGGCTATTACATCGAGGTGACGCCGGCCCACGCGTCCAAGCTCGATTACGGCGCCGGCGGCCGCTTCATCCATCGCCAGACCATGGCAAACGCCATGCGCTTCACCACGATCGAGCTCAACGAGATCGAGACCCGCATCGGCCAGGCCGGCGACAAGGCCTTGGCGCTGGAACTGGCGCTGTTCGAGGATCTGGTCGGCGAGGCGGTCGGGCATGCCGAGGAGATCCAGCGCGCCGCCGCGGCGCTGGCGGCGCTCGACGTCGCCGCCGGCCATGGCGAGCTGGCGGTCGAGCGGCGCTATTGCCGGCCGGAGATCGACGAAAGCGTCGCGTTCGAGATCACCGGCGGGCGCCATCCGGTGGTCGAAGCGAGCCTGCCCACCGGCACCAGCTTCGTCGGCAACGACTGCGCGCTGGAGCCCGGTCGGCGCCTGTGGCTGCTGACCGGCCCGAACATGGCCGGCAAGAGCACGTTCCTGCGCCAGAACGCCTTGATCGCCGTGCTGGCGCAGATCGGCAGCTACGTCCCCGCCGAGCGCGCGCATATCGGCATCGTCGATCGGCTCTATAGCCGGGTCGGCGCCGCCGACGATCTGGCGCGCGGCCGCTCGACCTTCATGGTCGAGATGGTCGAGACCGCGGCGATCCTGAACCAGTCCGGCCCCAAGGCGCTGGTCATTCTGGACGAGATCGGCCGCGGCACGGCGACCTACGACGGCCTGTCGATCGCCTGGGCCGCGGTCGAGCATCTGCATCAGTCGAACCGCTGCCGCGCCCTGTTCGCAACCCATTACCACGAGCTGACCGCGCTGGCCGCCCGTCTGGCCGATCTCGCCTGCTACACCATGCGGGTCAAGGAATGGCAGGGCGACGTGGTGTTCCTGCACGAGGTGGCGCCGGGTGCGGCCGACCGGTCCTATGGCATCCATGTGGCGAAGCTGGCCGGCTTGCCGAAGCCGGTCATCGCGCGCGCCGAGGAGGTGCTGGAGATCCTGGAGCAGGGCGACGCCGGCGGCGCCCTGACCCGGCTCGCCGACGATCTGCCTTTGTTTAGCGCCGCGCGCCGGCCGAGCTCGAAGCTCGCCCCGCCGCCGCCGTCGGTGGTCGAAGCGGCGGTGAAGGCGATCAATCCGGACGAGCTGACGCCCAAGGCGGCGCTGGATCTGGTCTATCGGCTGGTCGGATTGAGCCGCGACTAACCGCCCTGCGGCTTCGGCACTTCATAACGACCGCCGCCACCCTCATATTCGGACTTAATTAACCCGCTTCGGAAACCCTGTCCCCCATGCGCTCCTTGCCGCGTCCGAATGTCCGTTTCAGACGGAAGAAGCCGGCCATCGCCGACGCGCCGGTTGCGCCGGGCGGGATTCCGCGTCGAAATGGCCGGATGCAGCATCTGCCCCACCCCGAGAGGATCGTCGATCCGGCCGCGCTCGATGCCGTGCTCGACGCGGCGATCGAGCAGCGCGGCAGCCAGCATGCACAGCAGACATTGGTCGAGCAGCTGAAGCCGGTGCTGCAGCGCGGCCGGACCGAGGTCGAGGCGCGCTTTCTGGCGAGCCAGGACGGCGCCGCCGCCATGGCCGGCAATTCCTGGCTAATCGACACGATCGTGCGCGCGCTGCATCGGATCACGCTCAGGACCCTGTTCCCGGTCTCGAACCCGACCAAGGGCGAGAAGCTGGCGATCGTGGCGGTCGGCGGCTACGGCCGGGCCGAGCTGGCGCCGCAATCCGACATCGATCTGTTGTTCCTGCTGCCCTACAAATCGACGCCGCACACCGAGCAGGTCGTCGAATTCCTGCTGTATGTGCTGTGGGATCTGGGCCTGAAGGTCGGCCACGCGACCCGCTCGGTCGATGAGACCCTGCGCCAGGCGACCGGCGACGTCACGATCCGGACCTCCCTGCTGGAGGCTCGTCTGGTCTCGGGCGACCAGACTTTGTTCGAGGATCTGGAGAAACGGTTCGAGAGCGAGGTGATCGAAGGCAGCGGCATCGGCTTCGTCGATGCCAAGCTGGCCGAGCGCGACGCGCGCCATCTGCGCCTGGGCGACAGCCGCTACGTGCTGGAACCGAACATCAAGGAAGGCAAAGGCGGCCTGCGCGATCTCCACGGCCTGGCCTGGATCGCCAAATACCTGTTCCGCGTCCATAGCCTGGAAGAGCTGGTCGCGCGCGGCATCCTCAGCCGGGAGGAAGCGAGCCGTTTCCATCGGGCCGAGATCTTCCTCTGGACCGTGCGCTGCCACCTGCATTACCTGACCGGCCGGCCCGAGGAGCGGCTGACCTTCGACGTGCAGGCCCAGATCGGCGAGCGCATGAACTATACCGACCATGCCGGCACGCGCGGCGTCGAGCGCTTCATGAAACATTATTTCCTGATCGCGAAGGACGTCGGCGACCTGACCCGCATCTTCATCGCGGCGCTCGAGGCCGATCAGAAGCGCAAGCCGGTCTCGCTTTGGCGCCGGCTGCTGCCGGGCACCAAGTCGATCGAGGGTTTCAAGATCGATGGCGGCCGCCTGTCGCTGGTGTCGGACCGGGCGTTCGAGGACGATCCGGTCAACCTGCTGCGCCTGTTCCAGGTCGCCGAGAGCCATCGGCTCGACATCCATCCGCGCGCGCTGCGCCTGGTGACCCAGTCGCTGAAACTGATCGATGCGAAGTTGCGAGTGAATCCCGAGGCGAACCGCCTGTTCATGGAGATCCTAACATCGAGGATCGATCCGGAAACCAGCCTGCGTCGGCTGAACGAGGCGGGCGTGTTCGGGCGCTTCGTCCCGGATTTCGGCCGGGTCGTGGCCCAGATGCAATACGACATGTACCATGTGTACACGGTCGACGAGCACACGATCTTCGCCCTGGCGCAGCTGCATAAGATCGAGGCCGGCGAGTCCAAGGAAGCGTTGCCGCTGGCCAGTTCGATCATCGACACGATCGCGTCGCGCCGGGCGCTCTATCTGGCCGTGCTGCTGCATGATATCGCCAAGGGCCGTCCGGGCGACCATTCCGAACTGGGCGCCAAGATCGCGCTGAAACTGGGGCCGCGCCTGGGGCTCGATGCCGAAGAGACCGAGACCGTGTCCTGGCTGGTGCTGAACCATCTGGTCATGAGCCGGACCGCGTTCAAACGCGACATCGACGATCCGAAGACGATTCAGGATTTCGTGGCACTGGTGCAATCGCCCGAGCGGCTGAAGCTGCTGCTGATCCTGACCGCCTGCGATATCCGCGCGGTCGGCCCCAACGTCTGGAACGGCTGGAAGGCGGCCTTGCTGCGCGAGCTCTATCACCGCGCCCAGGAAGTCATGTCGGGCGGTGCCGTGGCCGATCCGCGCGACGTGCGCATCGCCAAGGTCCAGGACCAGGTGCGCGGGCTGCTGCCCGAGTTCAGCCCGGCGGATTTCGCCGGATTCACCCAACGCGGCTATCCATTCTACTGGCTGTCGCACGATCCGGCGACGCTGGCCCGCCACGGCAGGCTGATGCGCGAGGCCGAACGGTCGGCCGCCCCGCTGACGGTGGCGAACCGGGTCGATCAGGCCCGCTCGGTCACCGAAGTCACCGTCTATACCGCCGATCATCCGGGCTTGTTCTCGCGCATCGCCGGCGCCTTGTCGGTCGCCGGGGCCATGATCGTCGATGCCCGCATCGTCACCATGGTGAACGGCATGGCGATGGATACGTTCTGGGTCCAGGGCACCACCGGCGGCGCGTTCGACCGGCCCGACAAGCTCGCCCGCCTGGCGGTGCTGTTCGAGAATGTGCTGGGCGGCAAGCTCGACCCGCGCAAGGAGCTGAAGCGCCGCCCGGCGTTCCCGAGCCGGACCCGGGTCTTTACCGTCGCCCCGCGCGTGCTGATCGACAACAAGGCCTCGACCGCGCATACGGTGGTCGAGGTCAACGGCCGCGATCGCCCGGCCCTGCTGTTCGATCTGACCCACGCGCTGACCGCCCAGGGCGTCCAGATTTCCGGCGCCAAGATCACGACCTATGGCGAGAAGGTGGTCGACGTCTTCTATGTGAAGGATATCTTCGGCCTGAAGATCGAGCATGAGAGCAAGATCCGCGAGATCCGCGAGGCCCTGGTCCATGTGCTGACCGAGCCCGACGGCGAACCGGCGGCGAAGCCGGTCGCCGTCGCCAAGGCCAAGCTCACGGCATAGCCGCCGCGCGGGACGCGGTCGCCCGGCGATCGGCCTGATCCAGCACGCGCAGCAGGGCGAGACAGCCGAGCGAGGCGGCGAAGCCATAGCGCGCCGCCAGTTCGAAGCCATGGCGAAAGCCGTCGGGCGTGCCGTCGAGCGCGCCGAAGAACAGCAGCCCGACCACGGCGATGCCGAGCGCGCCACCCGCCTGCTGGAAGGTCGCCAGGATGCCGGCGCCGCCGCCGGCCAGATGTGGCTCGACCCGGCTCAGGATCACGTTCAGCAGCGGCGTCAGGAACAGGCCCTGGCGAAACCCAGCAGGGTCAGGCTGGGCAGCAGGCTGTGTGCCGACCAGGCCGGCCCGGCGATCGATCCGTTCAGCGCCGCCAGGCCATAGGCGACCAGGGTCAGGAAGATGCCGGCATCGAGCACGCGCCGGCCGCCGAAGCGCAGCGCCGCCATCGTGCCGGCCAGGAAAGCCAGGCACAGCGGCAGATAGACCAGCGCGGTCTGGAACGCCGTCGCGCCCAGGCCCATCTGCTGCAGCAGGGTCAGTGACAGGTAGAACGAGTTGAGCGTGGTGTAGAACGTCGCCGACAAACCCAGGCCGGCGACGAAGGCCGGCGAGCGGAACAGCGCCAGATCGACGATCGGCGTGCCGCCCTGCCAGGCGACCTGCCGCTCCCAGCGGACGAACTGGATGCCCAGCGGCAGGCTGGCGGCGAGCAGGCCGAACGCCCAGAGCGGCCACCCCAGTTCGCGCCCGATGATCAGCGGGATCAACAGGGCCGCGAGCGTGAGCGCGGCGAAACCGACGCCGCCGACATCGAACCGCACCCGCACCCCGCGCGGCGTTTCCTCCAGGATCCACCAACCCGCCGCCACGCCGACGACGCCGACCGGCAGATTGATCAGGAACACGAGGCGCCAGCCGAGCGACCACAGGTTCCAATCGACCAGAATCCCGCCCAGCAGCTGGCCGCAGGTGCCGCCGAGCCCCATGGCGATGCCGAGCAGGGCGAAGGCCAGACCGCGGCGCTCCGGCGGAATCTGCGTGCGCAGCATGGCTAGCACTTGGGGAAACATGACGGCACCGGCGACGCCCTGCAGCAGCCGCGCGCCAATCAGCAGCGCCGCCGTCGGCGCGACGCCGCACAGCATCGATGCCAGCGTGAAACCGGCCAGGCCCAGCATGAAGCAAAGCTTGCGGCCATAAAGATCGCCCAGCCGGCCGCCGGTGATCAGGCTCATGCCATAGGCAAGGCCATAGGCGACCACGACCAGCTGGACCGCGGCATAGCCGGCGCCCAGGTCGGCCTTCACATGGGGAATGGCGACATTGACGATGAAATTATCCAGCGCCACGACGAAGCCGCCGCCGATCAGCACCGAGACCGGCGCCCAGAACCGCGGAATGGGGTTGCGATCGGTCATGATATCTCCCTCGAACTCGCTGCCCACCGAAATCGCTGGATCGCGGGCGGGCTCTGGAGGCAGAATTGGCGATCGTCTCTACTAGGACAATCTGAGTATTTATCCTGGTATAAAAGGTGCCATGATGATCGCGATCGACCGGACCGGGCTGGGCGCTTTCCTGGTCAACCAGCGGGCCAAGCTGCTGCCGGAGACGGTCGGCCTGCCGCCCGGCGGCCGGCGGCGCACGCCGGGGCTGCGGCGCGAAGAGGTCGCCCAGCTCGCCGGCCTGGGCGTCACCTGGTACACGTGGCTGGAACAGGCGCGCGACATCCAGGTCTCGACGGGGGCACTCGACCGGATCGCGGCGGCCCTGCGGCTGCATCCGGCCGAGCGCGCCCATCTGTTCGTGCTGGCCGGGCGGGCCGCCCCCGTGGCCCCGCTCGATACCAATGCCGGGGTCAGCCCGCTGATCCTGCGCCTGATCCACGGCCTGCATGATCAGCCGGCCCTGGTGCGCAACGGGCGCTGGGACGCGGTCGCCTGGAACCGGGGCGCCGCGCGCCTGATCACCGATTTCGATCGGCGGCCGATGCTCGACCGCAACATGGTTTGGCTGCTGTTCACCGACCCGTGGTTTCGCCGCATCCTGCCCGATTGGGACAACGACACGCGGCGCTGCATCGCCCGGTTCCGCGCCAGTTTCGCCCGCGCCGGCGGCAACCCGGCCTATCAGGCGCTGGTCGATGAATTGATGGTGGCCAGCCCCGAATTCCGCCCGCTCTGGCGCCAGCACGACGTGCTCGCGCCCAGCGACGGCTTGAAGCGGGTCGATCATCCTGTTGTCGGCATGCTGGAGTTGGAGCATACCGTGCTGGCATTGAGCGACGCCAACGACCTGAATTTGATCGTCTATTCCGCCGCCCCCGGCACAGCCAGCGCCGAGCGGCTGGCCCGGTTGCTGGCCCTGGACGCCGCCGAGGAGAACGCCGCGTGAGCGCACCCATCCATCTCGCCATCGGCACGCCCTGCTATGGTGGCCAAGTCACCAGCCATTTCACCGCGTCGCTGCTGAAGCTGCAGCGCGCCTGCGACCAGCGTGACGTGGGTTTTACCGTGCTGATGCAGGGCGGCGACGCGCTGATCACCCGGGCGCGCCAGAATGTCGTGGCGCATTTCCTGGGCAATCCGACCACGACCCATCTGCTGTTCATCGATGCCGACATCGGGTTCGAGCCGGAGGAGGTATTCCGGCTGCTCGATTTCGGCGCCGACATGGCGGCCGGCGTCTATCCGACCAAGAAGATCGACTGGCCAAAGGTCAAGGCGATCGTGGCCCAAGGGCGCGAGCCGATCGACTCCGCGGCGCTGTCCTATGTCGTCGAATTCCTGGAGCCGGCCGGCCGGATCGGCGTCAAGGACGGCTTCGCCAAGGTGCGCTATGCCGGCACCGGCTTCCTGATGATCCGGCGGTCGGTGCTGGAGCGCATGCAGGCGCACTATCCGGAGCTGCAATATAGCCGCGAGCACCAGGCCCATGATCCGTTGCGGGACAGTCCGCACCGCTTCGCGCTGTTCGATTGCCTGATCGACCGCGCGACCGGCGCCTATCTGTCCGAGGATTTCAGCTTCTGCCAGCGTTGGACCGCGATGGGCGGCGAGATCTGGGCCGATCTGCAGAGCAAGCTCAGCCATACCGGGCCGCTGACGTTCCAGGGCGACGTCGCGACCCAATTCGGGCCGTCGGCATGATGTCCCGTCTGTTGGCGCTGCCGGTGCTGGCCCTGACGCTGGCCGCCTGCTCGCCTGGCAAGCCGATCGAATTCGTCGTCCACCAGTCCGTCGTGGTCGCCGACGCGGGCAAGCCGTCCGAACGCCGGATCGAGATCCTGGAAGACGCGCGCTTCACCCCGGCAATGCGCAGCGCCATGTGGGGCGGCAGCAAGAACCCGGCCGATTTCCTCGCGGCGCCGGGCGTCGTCGCCGACGCGGCGCTGAAGAAGAATTTCGCCGAGACCGAGCCGCGCCGCGCGCTGGTCCGCCTGATCGACCCGACTGGCACGGTGCTGGTCGAGCGCCAGCTCGATTGCGAGCTGGCGGCAACCTCGGACCATGCGCTGCCGCAGGCCGGCGGCCGAATGGTCTGGGCGGTCGGCAACGACTGCTCGACCGGCGACGGGCTCTATGCCGGCCTGATCACCCGCTTTGCCACAATCGAGGGCGATAAGCTGGTCTGGCAGCATTACGTCGATGCCGCGAGCCGGGAAGACGAGGAGATGACCTTGGTGCAGGCCGCCCGCATCACCTGGCACCTGCGCCCGAAGGACCGGGCCGAGAGCATTCTGGAAGTGAGCTGCCACCCGGATTTCGCCGACCCGCGCTTCCAGGCGGTCAAGCCCGGCGAGGCGCTGCCGGAAGATCTGCCCGACGTGGTCGATTACATCCGCTACCACGCCGACGGCCAAGGCGGCTGGGTCCGCCAGCAGCGGACGGTCAAGGGCAAGCAATGGGACGACCGCCAGGATTTCCCGGCGGACGGTGAGTTTCCCAGCTAAACCCGCTACCGCCATTTGCGGGAGAGGGTGCCGAGCAAAGCGAGGCGGGTGAGGGGGGTCAAAGGCAGGACTCGGTCGTCACCGAGCGCTTCGACGACCCTCACCCTCCCACTGCGTAGGTCCCTCCCTCTCCCGCGAAATGCGGGCGAGGGCGACTAATCCCTGAGATCGTCCCAGAATTCCCGCACGCGGGCGAAGAAGCCTTCGGATTCCGGGCTGGTCTTGGCGCCGCCGCCTTCGCCCTCGAACTCGCGTAGCAGTTCCTGCTGGCGCTTGGTCAGGTTGACCGGCGTCTCGACCACGGCTTCGATATACATGTCGCCGCGGGCGGGCGAACGCAGCACCGACATGCCCTTGGACTTCAGCCGGAACTGATGGCCCGACTGGGTGCCGGGCGGAATCGTGACCCGGGCCCGGGCGCCATCGATGGTCGGCACTTCGATCTGGCCGCCGAGCGAGGCGGTCGTCATCGGGATCGGCACGCGGCAATGGATATTGGCCGCATCGCGCTGGAAGATCCGGTGCGGCGTGACCGACAGGAAGATATAGAGATCGCCCGGCTGCGAGCCGCGGATGCCCGCCTCGCCCTCGCCGGCGAGACGGATGCGCGTGCCCTCCTCGACGCCGGCCGGGATATTGACCGACAGGGTCTTTTCCTTGCGGACGCGGCCTTGCCCGCCGCAGGACTTGCACGGGTTCTCGATCACGCGACCGGCACCGCCGCAGCTGGGGCAGGTCCGTTCGATGGTGAAAAAGCCCTGCTGGGCGCGGACCTTGCCGGCCCCCGCGCAGGTCGTGCAGGTGACCGGCTTGGAGCCCGCCTCGCTGCCGCTGCCCTTGCAGCTGTCGCAGGATTGCGAGGTCGGCACGCGGATCTGCGCGGTCGAGCCCTTGAAGGCATCTTCCAGGCCGATTTCGAGATTGTAGCGCAGGTCGGAGCCGCGCGAGCTCGACTGGCCGCGCCGGCCGCCGACGAAGTCGCCGAACATCTCGTCGAAAATATCGGCGAACCCACTGGCGAAACCGAAATCGCCCGGGGCACCGCCGCCGGCACGCCCGCCACCGCCGCCGTTCTCGAACGCGGCATGGCCGAACCGGTCATAGGCGGCGCGCTTCTGCTCGTCCTTCAGGACGTCATAGGCCTCGCTGATTTCCTTGAACTTGACTTCGGCCGCCTTGTCGCCCGGATTGCGGTCCGGATGGAACTGCATGGCGAGCTTGCGGTACGCCTTCTTGAGGTCGTCCGCGCTCGCTTCGCGCGCGACACCCAGCATCTCGTAAAAATCTTGTTTCGCCATATGGTCGGATCCCGACGAACCGGGGGGCGACATCGACCGTGATCGAGCCGCCCCCCTGCCTGTTCAAAAGCCGGACACCGGGGTGTTAGCCCTGGTGGCCCTTCTTGCGCTCGTCGACTTCCTCGAAGTCGGCATCGACCACGCGGGCATCGTCGGCCCCGCCGGCGGCGGCATGACCGGCATCCGGCCCGTCATGCGGACCCTCGCCCGGCTGCTGCGTGCCTTCCGCCGCCTTCGCCTTGTAGATCGCCTCGCCGATCTTCATCGACGCCTGGGTCAAGGCCTCGGTCTTGGTCTTGATCGCCTCGACATCCTCGGCGGCGAGCGCCGCCTTCAGGTCGGTGATCGCCGCTTCGACCGTGGCCTTGTCGGCCTCGGGCACCGCGGCGGCGGCCTCTTCCTTCAGGGTCCGCTCGGTCGTGTGGATCAGCGCCTCGGCCTGGTTCTTGGCCTCGACGACTTCGCGCTTGCGCTTGTCGTCCTCGGCGTTGAGCTCGGCTTCCTTGACCATCTTGTCGATCTCGGAGTCCGACAGACCGCCCGACGCCTGGATGCGGATCTGCTGTTCCTTGCCGGTGCCCTTGTCCTTGGCCGACACCTGCACGATGCCGTTCGCGTCGATGTCGAACCCGACCTCGATCTGCGGCATGCCGCGCGGCGCCGGCGGCAGGCCGATCAGGTCGAACTGACCCAGGATCTTATTGTCGGCCGCCATCTCGCGCTCGCCCTGGAACACCCGGATCGTCACCGCGGTCTGGTTGTCCTCGGCGGTCGAGAAGGTCTGGCTCTTCTTGGTCGGGATCGTCGTGTTGCGGTCGATCAGGCGGGTGAACACGCCGCCCAGCGTCTCGATGCCGAGCGACAGCGGCGTCACGTCGAGCAGCAGGACGTCCTTGACCTCGCCCTTCAGCACGCCGGCCTGGATCGCGGCACCCATCGCCACGACCTCATCCGGATTCACGCCCTTGTTGGGCTCGCGGCCGAAGATCTGCTTCACGGTCTCGGCGATCTTGGGCATGCGGGTCATGCCGCCGACCAGGATCACTTCATCGACTTCCGAGGCCTTGAGGCCGGCATCGCGCAGTGCCGCCTTGCAAGGCTCGATCGTGCGCTGGACCAGCTCGTCGACCAGGCTTTCCAGCTTGGCGCGGCTGAGCTTGATGTTGAGATGCTTCGGGCCCGAGGCATCGGCCGTGATGAACGGCAGGTTGACCTCGGTCTGCATCGACGAGCTGAGCTCGATCTTGGCCTTTTCGGCAGCTTCCTTCAGGCGCTGCAGGGCGAGCTTGTCGGCGCGCAGGTTGATGCCCTGCTCCTTTTTGAACTCGTCGGCCAGATAGTCGATGATCGCCATGTCGAAGTCCTCGCCGCCGAGGAACGTATCGCCATTGGTCGACTTCACTTCGAACACGCCGTCGCCGATCTCGAGGATCGACACGTCGAACGTGCCGCCGCCCAGATCATAGACCGCGATCGTGCCGGACCCGCGCTTCTCCATGCCATAGGCCAGAGCGGCCGCGGTCGGCTCGTTGATGATGCGCAGCACTTCCAGGCCGGCGATCTTGCCGGCGTCCTTGGTCGCCTGACGCTGGCTGTCGTTGAAATAGGCCGGCACCGTGATGACGGCCTGGGTCACGGTCTCGCCCAGGTACGCCTCGGCCGTTTCCTTCATCTTCTGCAGGATGAAGGCGCTGATCTGCGACGGCGCGAACTTCTCGCCCCGGCTCTCGACCCACGCGTCGCCATTATCGGCGCCGATGATCTTATAGGGGACCAGGCCGATGTCCTTCTTGACGGTCGGGTCTTCGAAGCGGCGGCCGATCAGGCGCTTGATCGCGGAGAAGGTATTCTCCGGGTTGGTGACGCCCTGGCGCTTGGCGGCCTGGCCGACCAGGCGCTCGCCGCTCTCGGTGAAGGCGACCATCGACGGCGTCGTGCGGGCGCCTTCGCTATTCTCGATGACCTTGGCCGTCTTGCCGTCCATGACGGCAACGCAGGAATTCGTGGTGCCGAGATCGATACCGATAACTTTGCTCATTACTTGCCTCTCAACTAAGCAGGACGCGAGGGCCCCCGAAGAGCGCCCCTTGCCGTCCCCCGAATTTTAAACCCGAACACCCTGGCTGCCGCCGTCGTGTCCGCCGTTATATATGGGTGACCTTCCGGCCCTGCAACGGGGCCTGGCGCTTTCGTGTCACGGATTCGTGACCAAATCCCGAAAAGCCGGCCTCGCGGGGCCTCAAGCCGTGCGATCGACCCGCTTATGGCCGTCTTCGACCGGCTTTTCCTCGGCCGCGACCGGCTCGGCGACAGGGCCCTTGGCGACGCCGACCATGGCCTCGCGCAGCAGCCGGTCATGCAGGGTGAAGCCCGCCTGCAGCACCTGGACGACCGTGCCGGCCGGCTTGCCCGTGTTTTCCAGCTCGAAGATCGCCTGATGGAAATTATGGTCGAACTTCTCGCCCATCGGGTCCAGCTTGCGGATGCCGTGCTTTTCGAACGCGCCCAGCAATTCGCGTTCGGTCGCGGACACGCCGGACATCAGGCCCTTCAGCAGCTCGTCCTTGGCGGCCTGGGCTTCCGGCACGCTGTCGATCGCGCGGCGCAGATTGTCGGCGACCGTCACCAGATCCTTGGCGAAACTGGAGGTCGCGAACTTCAGCGCGTCCTCGCGGTCGCGCTGCGCCCGGCGCCGCACGTTCTCCTGCTCGGCCAGCGCGCGCAGCGCCTGGTCCTTGTATTTGGCGACCTCGGCTTCGAGTTCGGCGATCCGACCCTCGGCGGACGGCATCTCGACGATCACCGGCTCGGCCGTGTCTTCGGTCTCGGGTGTCATGGGGGTCTCGGTCATTGCTGAATAGGTCCTGCGTTAGCCAATCGAGCGCCCGATCACTTTGGCGGTGTAATCCACCATCGGAATGATCCGGGCATAGTTGATACGGGTCGGGCCGATCACGCCGATCGCGCCCACGATCTGCTCGCGGCTGTTCATATAGGGTGCGATCACCATGGAACAGCCGGCGATGCCGAACAGCGAATTGGCCGAGCCGATGAAGATCTGCACGCCCTCGCCGCGATGGGTCGCCTCGACCAGGCGCATCATCGTGTCCTTGGTCTCCAGCAGCTCGAACAGCCGGCGCACGCGATCCAGATCCTCCAGCGCGCTGATGTCTTCCAGCAGATTGGCCTGGCCGCGCACGATGAGCGAGCCGCCGGACTGGCCGACCGGCACGCCCGCCCAGGACGCAAGGCCGGCCTGGACCAGCTTGGTCGTCAGCTCGTCGAGCTCGGCCTGGTTGGCCTGCAGTTCCTGCACCAGGGCCGCCTTGGCCTCGTCCAGCGTGAATCCGACCATCCGGGCCGACAGGAAATTTCCCGCGGTGACCAGGGCGGAGGTCGGCACGCCGACCGGCACCTCGATCACGCGGTTTTCGACCAGACCGTCCTCGGTCACCAGCACGACCAGCGCACGGCCGGGGCCGAGCGCCACGAACTCGACATGCTTCAACGCGCGCTCGGTCTTGGGCGCCAGCACCAGCCCGGCGCAGCGCGACAGGCCCGACAGCGTCTGGGTCGCCTGCTCCAAGAGCGCCGGGAGCGAGCGGCCGCCGGCGGCGCAACGCGCATCGAGATTGTCGCGCTCGTCCTGGGACAGGCGGCCGACCTCGAGCAGGCCATCGACGAACAGCCGCAGCCCGGCATCGGTCGGCAGCCGACCGGCCGAGGTATGCGGCGCGAACAGCAATCCCGCGTCTTCCAAGTCCGCCATGACGTTGCGGATGGTCGCGGCCGACAGGTTGAGGCCGAGCCGGCGCGAGATCGTGCGCGAGCCGATCGGCTCGCCGGTCTCGACATAGGCATCGACGATGGTCCGGAAGATCTCGCGGCTGCGCTCGTTGAGCGCGCCGGTCAGGGTCTCCGTCCTCGCGCGGGGGATGTCGCGGTCGCTCAAAGTCGACGATCGTCCCTTGTGAGACATCAAATTCGCTGGGACCCGCCCGTCATGGGCCGGGGCAGGCGAAACTTAGGGATGCCGAGGGCCAGCGTCAACCATCGCGCCATGCAAGCCGGCTGGCCAATCCCACTGGCAAACCCTGGACGTGGCAGCGTCGGACAAGTAGTTTGACGCCCCTCATCCAGATCCGCTTGTCGCCGAAAGAAGTCCACAGCCCATGTCACGCCCTTCCGGTCGCGCCGTCGACCAGCTCCGCCCCGTCACGCTCACCCCCGGCTTTTCCAAATATGCCGAGGGCTCGTGCCTCGTGAAGTGCGGCGAGACCCATGTGCTGTGCACGGCCTCGGTCGAGGAAAAGGTCCCGCCGTTCCTGCGCAATACCGGCGCCGGCTGGGTCACCGCCGAATATGGCATGCTGCCGCGCTCGACCCACACCCGCTCCGACCGCGAGGCCGCACGCGGCAAGCAGTCGGGCCGCACCCAGGAGATCCAGCGTCTGATCGGCCGCTCGCTGCGCGCCGTGGTCGATCTGAAGGCGCTGGGCGAGCGCCAGATCAAGATCGATTGCGATGTGCTGCAGGCCGACGGCGGCACGCGCACCGCATCCATCACCGGCAGCTATGTGGCGCTGCATCTGGCGCTGCGCGGCTTGGTCGAAGCCAAGCTGATCCCGGCCCTGCCGCTCACCGACCAGGTCGCCGCCGTATCCTGCGGCATCTACCAGGGCGTGCCGGTGCTGGATCTCGACTATCCGGAAGACAGCGCCGCCGAGGCCGATGCCAATTTCGTGCTGACAGCGACCGGCAAGATCGTCGAGATCCAGGCGACCGCCGAGGAAGCGCCGTTCGCCGAAGAGCAATATGCCGAGATGATGAAGCTGGCCCGCAAGGGCATCGCCGAGCTGGCCCGCCTGCAGCGCGCCGCCGTCGGCCTCGGCGGGCTCTGATCCGATGTGCGCCGCCACCCCACGCCGCCGCTTCACCGGCACCGGCCTGATCGTGGCCACGCATAATCCCGGCAAGCTGCGCGAGATCGTCGAGCTGCTGGCGCCCTATGGCATCCATGTCAGCTCGGCGGCCGAGCGCGGGTTGCCGGAACCGGAAGAGACCGGCACGACCTTCCTGGCCAATGCCGAGCTGAAGGCGCTGGCGGCGGCGCTGGCCGCCGGCGTGCCGGCGCTGTCGGACGATTCAGGCTTGGCGGTCGATGGGCTGGACGGCGCGCCGGGGATCTATTCGGCGCGCTGGGCCGGCCCGTCGAAGGATTTCGGCGCTGCCATGGCCCGGGTCGAGCGCGAGCTGGCCGAGCGCGGCACGACCAACCGGCGCGCCCATTTCATCTCGGCCCTGACGCTCGCCTGGCCCGACGGCCATTACGAGAGCTTCGAGGGCCGGGTCTCGGGGACGCTCACGTTCCCGGCGCGCGGCGACCGCGGCTTCGGCTACGACCCGATCTTCATTCCCGACGGGCTGCAGCAGACTTTCGGCGAAATGCACGAGGCGACCAAGCACCGCATCAGCCATCGCGCGCGGGCCTTCACCCAATTGGTCGAGGCCTGCTTCGCGTCATGACCCCAGCCGCGGCGAACGCCCCCGGCTTCGCCATCTATGTCCATTGGCCGTTCTGCCTGTCGAAATGCCCCTATTGCGATTTCAACAGCCATGTCCGCGAGCGGATCGAGCAGGATCGTTGGCGCACGGCCCTCTTGACCGAACTCGATCATTACGCGGCGCAGACGCCCGGCCGCACCGTCACCTCGATCTTCTTCGGCGGCGGCACGCCCTCGCTGATGGAGCCGGCCACGGTCGGTGCGGTGATCGACCGGATCGGCCGGCACTGGGCGCTCGATCCCGAGATCGAAATCTCGCTCGAAGCCAACCCGACCTCGGTCGAAGCCCACAAGTTCCAGGGCTTCCGCATGGCCGGTGTCAACCGCGTCTCGCTCGGCATCCAGGCGCTCGACGACGCCGCGCTCAAATTCCTCGGCCGGCAGCATTCGGCCGAGGAAGCGCTCGGCGCGATCGACCTCGCCGCCCGGCATTTTAATCGTTACAGTTTCGATCTGATCTATGCGCGACCGGGCCAGACGGTCAAATCCTGGCAGGCCGAGCTGGACCGCGCCCTGGGCTTCGCCGCCGATCACCTGTCGGTCTATCAGCTGACCATCGAGCAAGGCACGCAGTTCGCGACGCTGCATGCGCGGGGTGATTTCATCCTGCCCGACGACGAGCTGGCCGGCGAACTCTATGAGTTGACCCAGGCGCATCTGGCCGCCGCCGGCCTACCGTCCTACGAGATTTCCAACCATGCCCGCCCGGGCCAGGCCAGCCGGCATAACCTGACCTATTGGCGCTACGGCGATTACGTCGGCGTCGGGCCGGGCGCCCATGGCCGCCTGACGCTCGACGGCCGGAAATGGGCGACGCGCCAAGCCAAGGCACCCGAGACCTGGCTCGCCAAGGTCGAAGCCCAAGGTCACGGCACCCAGGAAACCGAAATCGTCGACCCGGCCGCCCGCGCCGAGGAAATGGTCATGATGGGCTTGCGCCTGGCCGAAGGCATCCCGCGCCAACGCTTCCGCGACGAGCTGGGGCTGGAGCCGGAAGCCTTGATCGACCCGACCGCGCTTGGCCATCTGACCGAGGGCGGCTTCGTCACGCTCGATGCGGACCGGCTGGCCGCGACCGACGCCGGCCGTCAGCGCCTGAACGCGGTGCTGGCCGCGCTGCTGAAATAGGGCCTACTGGCTGACCGCCCCGTCGAAGCTTTCCGGGGCCGGGCTGGCGACGCTGGTGCCGGCATGTTCGACCTGCAGCACGGCCAACCCGCGCTCGGCCGTGCCGTCGGCACGGAAGCGGAAGATGCCGTCGGCGCCGGCATAGCCGTTCGGGTTGGCGATCGCGGCCGCCGAGAAATCGCTGCCGGGCGTGCGGTCGAGCACGGCGGCGACGCCGACCGCGTCATAGGCGAGCGTCGCCAGCCGCTGCGGCGCATGGCCGAAGGCCTGGCGGAAGCGATCCTGAAAGCCGGCGCGGGCGTCGGGCTGCGGGGCGGCGTACCAGCCGCCGATCAGCGATGGCTCGGCGCCCAGATCGGGCACGTCCCAGATGCCGGTGCCGAGCAGCTTGACCTTCTGCTGGTTGATGTCGGCAAGACCCAGCTGGGCGACCGTGTTCTTGAGCTTGGTGCCGGTCTCGGGCACCAGCAGCGCGGTGAAGGTGAACTTGCCGTTGGCGGCCAGATGCTTGATCACCGGCTTCAGGTCGGATCCGTCGGGCTGGTAGACCTCGCTGTCGTCCAGCGTGCCGCCGGCGGCCGTCACCGCGCGGCCGAACTCGTCGGCAGCGAGTTGGCCGTAGGTATTGTTCGGCACCAGAGCCGCGAAATGCTCGATGCCGGTCGAGCGGGCGTAGCTGGCGATGCGGGTCAGCTCCTCGCGCGGCAGGATGCCCATCAGGAACAGCCCGTCGCCGGCGATCGATGCGATGCTGGAAAAGGCGAGCACGTTGACATGGGCGGCCTGGGCGATCGGCTTCACCGCCTCGGCTTCGGGCGCGGTCAGCGGGCCGACGATCAGCTTGGCGCCCTCGGCGATCGCCTGTTGCGCGGCGGCGGCGGCACCGGCGGCGGTACCGTGCGTGTCCTTGGGCGTCAGCACCATATCGTCGCCGCCCAACTCGATCAGCGACAGCTGGGCCGCGTCGAGCATATCGCGGCCGAGCGGGGCGGTCGGACCGCTCAAGGGTAGCAACAGCGCCACATCGGTCTTGCCGCCGGTATCGACCAGATTGAGCGGCTTTTGCGGTTTCACCGGCTGCGGCGCGACGGGGATGACGGCGACCGGGGCTTGCTGCACCGGCGGCTTCACCGCTACGGTCTGCGGAGCGCAGCCAGCCAAGCCCAGAGCGAAGGTCACCACAGATGCGAGGGCCAAAGGCCGCAAGACCGGGGACGCGAGAGACGGACGGTTCAAGTACATTCTCCGAAGCGACCGAGGAGGCGCGGCCGGAGACTAGCCGCGCGCCCGCGTCAAGTAAACGCACGCCAAAGGGATCTTCGACGGATGAACGCTCCGAGGCGCGAAATCGTGCCCCGGCAGGGCTTTATGTCGTGGCCACCCCGATCGGCAACATCCAGGACATCACGCTTCGAGCCCTGGACATCCTAGCGCGGGTCGATGTCATCGCCTGCGAAGACACACGGGTCAGCGCAAAATTGCTACAGCGCCACGGCATCGAGACGCCGCTGCTGCCCTATCACGAGCATAACGCCGAGCGCATGCGGCCGGTGCTGCTGGGCCGCGTCGCCCAGGGTCAGGCGGTGGCGCTGATTTCCGACGCCGGCACGCCGCTGGTGTCCGATCCCGGCTTCAAGCTGGTGCGCCAGGCGATCGCGGCGGGCCTGCGCCTCGAGATGCTGCCCGGCGCCTCGGCGCCGATCGCGGCGCTGGTGCTGTCGGGCCTGCCGAGCGACCGGTTCCTGTTCGCGGGCTTTCTCGACAGCAAGACCGTCGCCCGCCGCCGGGAGCTGGCCGAGCTGTCGGGCCTGCGCGCGACGCTGATCTTCTTCGAATCCGCGCAGCGGCTGGCGAATTCGCTGGGCGACATGGCGGCGGAGCTGGGCGACCGGCCGGCCGCGGTCGCGCGCGAATTGACCAAGATGTATGAGGAAGTCCGCCACGGCACGCTCGGCGAGCTGGCCCGCCACTACCAGGAAGCCGGACCGCCCAAGGGCGAGATCGTCGTGGTGATCGGGCCGCCGCTGCCGGCGGTGGCGGCGACGGCCGAGGATCTGGACGCGAGCCTGAAGGCGGCGCTGGCCCATCTGTCGCTGCGCGATGCCGCGAGCGAGGTTGCCGAGGCGTTGGGGTTGAAGCGCCGCGACGTCTATGCCCGCGCGCTCGAACTGGCCGGCACGGCCGAACCATGACCAGAGCCCATCGCGTCAGCGCCGAACGGCATGGCCATCGCTCGGAGGCGATCGCCGCCTGGTGGCTGCGCCTGAAGCTGTATCGCATCGTCGCCCGGCGCTATCGCACGGCGGCGGGCGAGATCGACCTGATCGTGCGGCGCGGCCGGACGCTGGTGTTCGTCGAGGTCAAGGCGCGCGCCAGCTTCCGCGTAGCGGCCGAGGCGGTCAGCCCGCGCCAGCAGCATCGCATCGCCCGCGCCGCCAGCCAATTCCTGGCCGCCCGACCGGATCTGGCGGTCCTGGACCAGCGGTTCGACGCGCTGCTGATCGTGCGCCGCACCTGGCCCCGGCATATTCCGGACGCCTGGCGCGTCCAACGCTGAGCGGATGTCCGGTTGTCGCCACATTTCAACCGTTCTATAGCGTGAGCAGCGATTCAACCGGAGACCTTGAAGCCGTGACCCTGTCCCATCATCGTCTTTTGTCCCTGACCCTCGGTCTGGGGGCGCTGGCCACCGCCACCCTGCCGCTCGGCGGCTGCATTCTGGCCGCGGTCGGCGCCGGCGCCGCGGCCGGCGGCTATACCGCGGGCAACGAGCGCGGCATCGGCGGCACCGCGACCGATACCGGCATCAAGGCGTCGATCAACGCGATCTGGGCCAGGGACAACGGCCAGATCCCGTCCTATGTCGATCTGAATATCTTCGAGGGCCGCGTGCTGCTGACCGGCCGCGTCCCCGACCCGCGCATCCGCGACCAGGCGGTCGCCGGCGCCTGGAAGGCGAGCGGGGTCAAGGAAGTGATCAACGAGATCCAGGTCGCCCAGGACGCCAGCTTCGGCACGGCGGCGAACGACAATTGGATCCTGGCGCGGCTGAACAGCGACATGGTGTTCGACGGCGCCGTGCGCACGCCGAACTACTCGCTGCAATGCATCGACGGCACGGTCTATATCCTGGGCGTCGCGCGGACCCAGAATGAGTTGGACCATGTGCTGAACTATGCCCGCAACATTCCGAACGTGCGGCAGGTCAAGAACTACATCCGCATCCGCAGCGGCATCGGCGAGGATGGCGGGACCCAGCTCGGGACCGCCCCCGGCGGCGCCGGCCAGCCCAGCGCCCTGAGCCCGCCGGATGCGAACCAGCCCGGCGCCAGCCAGCGCGCGGGCGATCCCGCCCTGGACAGCCCGCAGCCCTATGCGCCCCAGGCGGCGCCCAGCGGCAAGATCCAGGTCACGCCGCTGCAATGAGCGACGCGGCGGAGGCGCTGCTGATCGAGCTGGGCCAGACGGACGGGGTCATCCTGCCGCTGGCCGAGGCGGCGCTCGCCTTCGCCCGGATCGACCGGCCGACGGTCGATCCGGAGGGCTATCGCGCGCATCTGGATCAATTGGCCGACGAGCTGGCGGCGGAACTGGGCGGCGTCAGCGCGCCGCCGTTGAAAGAGCGCGTCCGCGCCCTGGTCCAGGTCATGGTCGGCAACCATGGCTATCAGGGCGACGGCGCCACCTATGACGATCTGTCGAACGCCGACCTGATGCGGGTGATCGACCGGCGGCGCGGGCTGCCGGTCGCCTTGGGCATCCTCTATATTCACGCCGCGCGTGCCCAGGGCTGGCAGGCCGGCGGGCTGAATTTCCCCGGCCATTTCCTGATCCGGATCGATGCCGGCGGCGAGCGCGCGATCCTGGACCCGTTCGCCGGCGGCGAGCTGCGCAGCACCGCCCAGTTGCGCAAGCTGATGCAGTTGCTGGGGGGAGGGCGCGACGGCCAGGGCGCGACCGAGCTCCGGCCCGAGCATTACCGCATGGTCGACGACCGCGACGTGCTGCTGCGCCTGCAGAACAATATCAAGCTGCGCCTGCTGCAGGCCGGCGGCAGCGAGGCGGCGTTCGAGGTGCTGCGGCGCATGCGGCTGCTGGCGCCGCGCCATGCCGATCTGTGGCGCGAGACCGGCATGCTGGCGAACCATATCGGCCGGCTGACCGCCGGGATCGCGGCCTTGGAAACAGCGCTTCGCCTCGATCCGATGGCGGAATGGCGTCATGAGGCGACGCTGCTGCTGCAGCAGCTGAAGGGCCGGCTCAACTAATCGTTGGATCGGACTTGGGTGCAGCGCCGCCGTCACCATATAGTGCCGGCAAAGCAGCAGGGGAAAGCACCATGAGTCTCGCCGTCGCCATCCAGATGGACCCGATCGAGAGCGTCAAGATCGACGCCGACTCGACCTTCGTTCTGGCGCTGGAGGCGGAAGCCCGCGGCCATCTGCTCTATCACTACGGACCCAAGGATCTGAGCTTCAAGAACGGCCGGATCCATGCCTGGGCACGGCCGCTGAAGGTCCGGCGCGAGCACGGCAATCATTTCAGCCTGGGCGCGCCCGAATCGATCGATCTGGCCGGCGTCGATGTGGTGCTGATGCGCCAGGACCCGCCGTTCGACATGGCCTACATCACGGCGACCCATCTGCTGGAGCGCATCCATCCGCAGACCCTGGTGGTCAACGATCCGGCCGCCGTGCGCAACGCGCCGGAAAAGCTGTTCGTCACGCAATTCCCGGAGCTGATGCCGCCGACGCTGATCACGTCGGACCGGCGCGAGATCGACGAATTCCGTCGCGAGCATCACGACATCATCGTGAAGCCCTTGTTCGGCAACGGTGGCGCCGGCGTGTTCCGCATCCGCGACGGCGACGAAAACCTGGGCTCGCTCCTGGAGATGTTCGCCAGCATCAGCAACGAGCCGCTGATGATCCAGCGCTATGTGCCGGAAGTGCGCCAGGGTGACAAGCGCATCATCCTGATCGACGGCGAAGCGGTCGGCGCCGTGCTGCGCGTGCCGGCCCATGGCGAGGCGCGCGCCAACCTGCATGTCGGCGGCACGGCGGTGAAGACCGGCATCACCAGCCGCGAGCGCGACATCTGCGCCGCGATCGGCCCGGCGCTGAAGGCCCAGGGCCTGATCTTCGTCGGCATCGACGTGATCGGCGACTATATCACCGAGATCAACGTCACCTCGCCCACCGGCCTGCAGGAGATCAACCGGTTCGACGGCGTGAAGCTCGAAGCCCGCATCTGGGACGTCATCGAGTCGAAGCGGAAGCGGCGCTAGCGCCCACCGCGCCTTTTTCCTTTTTACCGGAGCCTCCATGTCCCCATTGTTCACCCCGTTCGAACTCGGCCCGATCACGCTCGGCAATCGCATCCTGATGGCCCCGATGACGCGCAACCGGGCCGGCGCCGGCGACGTGCCGCACGCGCTCAATGCCGAGTATTATGCCCAGCGTGCCGATGCCGGTCTGATCGTGACCGAGGGCGTGCAGATCTCGCCCCAGGGCAAGGGCTACCCCGGCACGCCCGGCATCCATTCGGCCGAGCAGGTCGCCGGCTGGCGCCTGGTGACCGACGCCGTTCATAAGAAAGGCGGCCGGATTTTCCTGCAGCTTTGGCATGTCGGCCGCATCTCGCACCCGTCGCTGCAGCCGAACGGCCAGCTGCCGGTCGCCCCTTCCGCGCTGAAGCCGGCCGGCAACGCCATGACCGCCGGCGGCCCGGTGCCCTATGTGGAGCCGCGGGCGCTGGCGCTGGACGAGATCCCGGGCATCGTCGCGGATTATCGCCTGGCGGCGGTCAATGCCAAGGCGGCCGGCTTCGATGGCGTCGAGGTTCATGGTGCCAATGGCTATCTGCTCGACCAGTTCCTGCGCGACAGCACCAACCAGCGCGCGGATGCCTATGGCGGCCCCGTCGAAAACCGCGCCCGGCTGCTGCTGGAAGTGGTCGAAATCGTCTCGACCGTGTTCGGCGCCGCCCGGATCGGCGTTCGCCTGTCACCGGTCAACCCGTTCAACGATATCCGGGACTCCGACCCGCAGGCGACGTTCGACTATGTCGCGACCCAGCTGGGCGGCCGGGGCCTGGCCTATCTGCATGTCTATCAGGCCGGCAGCGACCCGTTCGATTGGCAGCAGATGCGCCGGGCGTTCGGCGGCACCTTCGTGGTCAATGGCGGCTATGACCGGTCGAAGGCCGAGGCCGCGATCGAGAGCGATGCCGCCGACCTGGTCGCGTTCGGCTCGACCTTCCTCGCCAATCCCGATCTGGTCCAGCGCCTGCAGCGGAACGCGCCGCTGAACCCGCCCAACCCGGCGACCTTCTACGGCGGCGGGGCCGAAGGCTATACCGACTATCCGACGCTAGGCTAATCGCGGGAGCATGCTAGGCTCGTCCGGTTCTTCAGGGGCGAGTCCGGCATGCGCTTCATTCTGTTCCGTGGGTCCAGCCTCTACGGCAGCATCGATCGCATGCTGGACAGTCTGGCCGCCGCCTTCGTCGCGCAAGGTGACGAAGCGCCGATCATCGACGCGACCGGCCCGGACTATATCCCGTTGCTGCAGCAGGCGGTCAGCGACGGGCCGGTCGATGCCTTCCTGGGCTTTTCCGGCATCGGCATCGACCCGCGCGCCGAGGGCAATCTGTATAATGCGCTGGGAAAGCCGCTGGTCTCGATCTATCTCGACCCGCTGCTGCTCTATTGGAATCAGGTCGCGACGCCGATCCGGCGCCGGCTGATCTACACGACCGCGCCGGGCGATCTCGACTATTGGCACGGCACGCTCGGCCTGCCGGTGCCGCTGCATCATCTGCCCCATGCGGCGGCGGCGCTGCCGCCCGGCATGGCCCCGATGCCCTGGGACCGGCGCCCGATCGACCTGCTGCATGCCGGCACCGCGCCGGCCGATCCGGCCGGGCTGCGGGCGGCCTGGGCCGAGCACGGACCGCTGGTCGAAGGCCGGCTCAACGGCATGCTCGACGCCCATGACACCGATCCGTTCGCGCCGCTGCCCGACATCATCGCGCGTGTCGGGCATCCGGTCGCTTCGCTCGCCGCGCCGCAGTCGCTCCATCCCTATTTCCAGACGCTCGACCAGTATCTGCGTGCCCGGGTGCGCTGGCGCATGATCCTGAGTCTGGCGGCCCACGACCTGACCCTGGTCGGGCCGGGCTGGGAGCCCGTCGTGGCCGCGGCGACCGGAACGGTGCGCACCAGGCTGCTCGGCCCCCGCACGGCGCCCGAAGTAGCCCAGCTGACCGCCCAGGCCCGGATCGTCGTCAACAGCTGCACCCCCTATCACGGCAGCCACGAGCGGGTGTTCCAGGCCATGGCCGCCGGGGCGGTGGCCTTGACCAGCCCGACCGCCTGGCTCGGTCTGGCCGCGCCGGACGCCGTGCTGGCCCAGGCGCGACCGGATCTCAGCGACGCGGCGGCTCTGGCGGACGGGTTGCGGAACGACCCCGCCGCGGCAGTGACCATGGCCGAAACCGGCCGCGCCTGGTTCGAGGCATCGCACACCTGGGCCCATCGCGCCGCCGCGATCCGCGAGCGGATCGGCCGGCTTTAGCCCCAGGGCGGCAGCCCGGCGGCGACCTCGCGCGTGATCTTCAAAAACGCCAGCACGACCGGCGAGCGCTCGATCGCACGATAGGCGACCTTCATCGGGATGCTGGGCGAGGGTGCCGCGACCGGCACGAACGTGACGCCGGCGCGCGGCACATGGCCGAAACCGGCACCGGTCAGGGCCACGCCCATCCCGGCCGCGACCAGGCCCAGCGCGGATTCGGCATGTTGCGACTGGACCGCGACCTTGGGCTCGACGCCGAAAGCCCGGAAGGTCGATAGCAGGAAGCCGCTGTCGATGCCGCGGCTCATGCGGCCGCCATAGAGCACGACCGGCTCATCGGCCAGTTCGGCAATCGCGATCGCGGCCCGCCCGGCCCAGCGATGGTCAGACGGTAGGGCGATGGCCATCGGCTCTTCATAGAGCAATTCCCCGATCAGATCCGCATGGTCGATGCCCGGCCGGACGAATCCCACATGAATGCGGCGATCCAGCAGCGCCGCCGGCTGCTCGAACGGCAGCATCTCATACAGCAGCACCTCGACGCCCGGATTCTCGGCATGGAACCGGCGCAATACCGACGGCAGCAGCAGGTTCATGGCCGACCCGATGTAGCCGATGCCGATCCAACCGACCTCGCCACGCCCGATCCGGCGGGCGCCGGCCACGGCCTGGTCGAGCTGGGCGATCAGGTTCATTGCCTCGGTCTTGAAGAACTGGCCGGCCTCGGTCAGGCGCAGCGGCCGGCTGCCGCGTTCGAGCAGCTGCAGGCCAAGCTCCTCTTCGAGCTGGCGGATCTGCTGGCTCAACGGCGGCTGGGCGATATGCAGGCGCACGGCGGCCCGGCTGAAATTCAATTCCTCGGCCACCGCCAGGAAATAGCGCAGATGGCGCAGCTCCATCAGACGTTTTACCTCTAGTTTTCTATCGAACCGATCTTAGACCTCTGAAGCGGCGAAGCCTATATCCAGCGGCAGAGGAGATCGCCATGGCCGCCGCGCCCCAGTTCACCAACCCATCCGCCGCCATCGTCGCCCACGAGATCGCCGCGTCATGGGCGCTGGTCTTCGGTCTGGCGATCCTTGGCTTCGTTTTGTTCTAGCCCGCTGGTACTCGACGGCCGACCCCTGTACGCTCGCCTCATGGTTTAGCGGCAGGACATTGGCCCGGGCATGGTCGCACGCATACATACCGTCGCCTTCCAAGGCATCGACGTCCTGCCGATCGAGGTTCAGGTCCAGATCGTGCCGGGCCTGCCGAATTTCGTGGTGGTCGGATTGCCGGACAAGGCAGTCGCCGAATCGCGCGAGCGGGTACGCGCGGCGCTGACCGCGATCGGGCTGGCGCTGCCGCCCAAGCGCATCGTGGTCAATCTGTCGCCGGCCGACGTGCAGAAGGAAGGCTCGCATTTCGATCTGCCGATCGCGGCCGGCTTGCTGGTCGCCATGGGCGTGCTGCCGGGCGACGAGCTGGAAGGCTATGTCACGCTGGGCGAGCTGGCGCTCGACGGCTCGCTGACCGCGGTCGCCGGCGCCTTGCCGGCCGCGATGGGCGCGGCCGAACAGCAGCGCGGGCTGATCTGTCCTGCCGCCTGTGGCGGCGAGGCGGCCTGGGCCGGCTCGATCGAGATCCTGGCGCCGGCGACGCTGCTGGCGCTGATCAATCATTTCAAAGGCACCCAGGTCCTGTCGCCGCCCAGCCCGCGCCTTGAGGCCGACGGACCGGAACCGCCGGATCTTAAAGACATTAAGGGCCAGGAAACTGCCAAGCGGGCCTTGGAGTTGGCCGCGGCAGGCGGCCATCATCTTCTCATGACCGGCCCGCCCGGATCCGGCAAGTCGATGCTGGCGGCCCGCCTGCCGGGATTGCTGCCGCCGCTCGACCCGGCCGAGGCGCTGGAAGTCAGCATGATCCATTCGGTCGCCGGCCTGTTGCGCGACGGACGGCTGATGCGCCACCGGCCGTTCCGGGATCCCCATCACTCGGCCTCGCTGCCGGCACTGATCGGCGGCGGCAGCCGCGCCAGGCCGGGTGAGATCTCGCTGGCGCATCTGGGCGTGCTGTTCCTGGACGAGCTGCCCGAATTCGCCCGCGCCACGCTGGAATCCCTGCGCCAGCCCTTGGAGACCGGCCGGGCCGTCGTCGCGCGGGCCAATGCGCATGTGACCTATCCGGCCCGGGTGCAGCTGATCGCCGCAATGAACCCGTGCCGCTGCGGCCATCTGGACGACCCGTCCCAGGCCTGCGCCCGCGCGCCGCGCTGCGCGCAGGATTATCAGAGCAAGATCTCCGGCCCGCTGTTCGACCGCATCGATCTGCATGTCGAGGTGCCGGCGGTCCGCGCGGTCGATCTCGCGCTGCCGCCGCCGGCCGAGGGCTCCGCCGCGGTCGCCCGGCGGGTTGCCCGCGCCCGGGCGCGGCAGCGCGACCGGTTCGACGCGCTGCCCGCCGACCGGCGCATCCGGACCAATGCCGAGGCCGACGGAGCGTTTCTGATCGAGATCGCCGACCCGGACCCGGACGGCAAGCGCCTGCTGGTCGATGCGGCCGAACGGCTGAAGCTGTCGGCGCGCGGCTATCATCGGGTGCTGCGCGTCGCCCGCACGCTGGCCGACCTGGATGGCAGCGATACGGTCCGGCGACCCCATGTCGCCGAGGCACTCAGCTACCGCCGGGTCGGTTTCGGCGGCTGAATCGCGTGCGATCCTCGTAAACCCGCCGCTTGCGTCAGTTTGGTAACGAGTCGTCAAGCGTCGCCGGATCAAGCTTCTATCGGTTCATTTCGCGCCTGCGCGGGACCGGTGTCGAGAGCAAGAGGCGACCCTTGAAGTATCGCGACGGATTCAGCCAGGTTCGAGTGCTGCTGATCGACCTGCCCATGGGGCGGCGCGTGTTGCGCTCGGCGCTGGGCTCGTTCGATATCTCGCAGGTCGAGGAGTGGAACGAGGTCAATACCGACGCGGCGGCGATGGCCCGCCTGCCCGAGTTCGACCTGATCATCGCCAATATCGATGAAGCCAACGATTCCGCGGCGGTGCTGTTGCGCGGGTTGCGCAACGGCTCGATCCCGGGCAACCCGTTCGTGCCGATGATCGTCACCTGCAACAGTTCGACCGCCGCGACCGTGCGCGCCGCGGTCGATTGCGGCGCCGATGCCGTCGTGCTGAAGCCCTATTCCCTGCAGCAGATCATGGATCCGATCGTGGCCCTGGTCGATCGCCGCCGACCGTTCGTGGTGACGTCCGACTATGTCGGGCCGGAGCGGCGAACCTCGCATCGCGGCGGCCAGATCATCGATCAGATCGTGGTGCCGAACGCGCTCGCCACCAAGGTCTTGGGCCTGGATCCGGCCGAACAGAGTGCCGCCGCCGAGGCCGCCTGGGCCCAGATCGACCAGCAGAAATCCCAGCGCCTGGTATTCCAGGCGCTGTTCCTGGTTCGCCTTGCCGGCTTCGTCACCCTCAGCACCACCGCGCCCGTCGCCCGTCGCGATCTGGCCCGCCTGCCGAATCTGGTCCGCGAGCTGGCGACGCGGCTCAAGGACCCGGTCGAATACGCCTATCTGCAGGCCTTCGCGAACTGGGCCAGCGTCTATCCCGGCCTGACCGAAGAGACGGCCCGCCGCGCCAGCTGCGACGACGCGGCCGAGGCGCTCGGCGGTTTGCTGATGCAATTGGGCGCCGCCAGCGATCCGGCCGAGATGATCGCCCAGGCCGACCAGGCAGTGTTCAGCTATTGCCAGCGGCTGACCGCGGCCTGACCCTATTCGCTGCGCGCCCGCGCGATCTGCCCCTTGGTCGCCGCTTCCAGGCCATCCTCGAAGAATTCCATCAGCCGCGCCAGCCGGGGGCCATAGCGCGCGGGATCCTGATCGGCCGCGCGGCTCAGCAGGATTTCGGCGAGGCCGTGCAGCTGGGTCCAGAGCGTGAGCGCGGCAAACCCCACGATGTCGGCGTCGGCGCCCCAGGGCAGCATGCGTCTGGCGACGGCGGCGGCGAGCGGGGTGAGCGTGCCTTCGGACAGGGCGGCCAACTCGTCATGCTGGGCCCGGTCCAGCGGCAGGCGGCCCATCAGGCGGAACAACCCGCGGGCATCGAGCGCGAACCCGACATAGGCGGCGGCCAGGCGCAGCAGATCCTCGCCGGGGCCGGCGACCAGCAGCGCGCCGGTCAGCCGGTCGGTCAGGCGGCCGAAACCCTCGGCCGCGAGCGCGCGCTCGAGCGCTTCCTTGTCGGCGAAATGATGATAGGGCGCGGCTTCGGACACGCCGACCGCCTTGGCCACGGCCCGGAGCGACAGGCCGGCCGAGCCGTCCTGCTCCAGCATGTCGAGCGCCGCCTGGATCAGGGCGGCGCGCAGGTCGCCATGATGATAGGCGCGCACCGGCTTGGCGGGCTTGCGGGTCTTGCGGCGCGGCATATCTGAACGGCTCCATCGAGAGGACTTCCGGCCAGGCAGTGTGCCGCGCCAGCGAAGGATCTTAGCGCCGTCAGGCTAGCGCTATTCCCGATGGGTTTAAAGGGGAGGCTTCAGGGGGTGGCGGGGACGAGGCCGCCGCGGCTGCGCCGGGAGCCGACCGCGACCGGATGGGGCAGCGCGGGCTCGGGCTGCGCTTCCGGCGGTTCGCTCATGGCGGCCAGCAGATCGCCGCCCATGATCGCTTCGAGAATCTTGACCAGCTTCTGGCCCTTGGGCGTCAGCTGCACCAGCTTGCGCCGCCGCTCGCGCGGGTCTTCATGCGCCTCGACCAGCTCGTGCCCGGCCTTGCCGAAGGAATGCCATTTGGACAGGGCCGCGATATTGCGCGAGGCCGAGGATTGCGCGATGCCCAGATGCTGGGCCAACTCGCCCATCGACATGCCTTCGTGCTGCGCGATGGTCAGAAACGACAGCGCATATTGAATCGGCAAGTCGGGGTCGAGCCGCCGAAATTCCTCCAGGACGCGGACCACCAGCGTGATCTCGTCCGGCTTAGGCGACCCGACCATCAGGACAAGACCTCGACGCCGCGTGCCAGCGACCCGGCGTATAGATGAGGTGCCAACGACCGATCCATATCAGGATCTCCCGTTCCTGGATGTGCCATTCCAGCCACCCCGCTGACGTCGACCACCGGTCGCGTTCAACGTAGAGCTGACGGCTCGTGCCCAGTTTGATCAATACAGTCATATCCAACCCCTCGTCCGATAGCCTTCGGCTTCACTTCGCATTTCCAGGAATTCGCCATGGCGAACCCACGGAGGTTTTCGCCATAGACCCCGGTGCCCGATCCGATGATTGGGCAAACATGAATGGTCGACATGGCGTCCTCCTTTGCGAAGTGAGGGGTTGGAACGGCGCGGACTATGCACCCGTTCCAGGAACGGGTGCAAGCCTTAAAATAATCGATTCTGGGGAAGTTTCCGATATCGGATGGATTCGGTCGACAAGAAATCATCGACTTCCCGCAGGTTCAGATCGCGTTGCAGATGCGGCGACAGATCGCGCACCTCCACCATCGGCGCGAGGGCTTCCTGATCCCCCGTACCGCCGGCCTTGCGCCAGAGACGCAGCATGACGGTTCTCCTCATGTTCATCATTCCGATGAAGAGATATATCCGATATCGGATGTATTAATGCAAGGAGAAACCGGGCCGAAAGAACCGGGCCGTCAAAACGTCAGGCGGAATGTGGCGCCGGTGTCACAGGGCACCGGCTCGACCATGCCGCCATGGGCGACCATGATCTGGCGCACGATGCTGAGGCCGATGCCCGAACCCTGCGGCTTGGTGGTGAAGAACGGCACGAAGATCCGTTCGGCCGCGTCGGTCTGCAGGCCCGGCCCGTTATCCTCGACCGTGACGGCGACCCGGCCGCGGGCATCGAGCGCGGCGGCCAGCACGACACGCGGGCTATCGCGGCCGGCGACCGCCTCGAACGCGTTCTTGACCAGGTTGATCAGCGCCTGGTCGAACAGATCGGGATCGGCATCGAGCGCCAGGTTCGGCGGCTCGACCGCCAGGACCAGCTCGACGCCGGCGCCGGCCGGCGAAGCCTGCATCAGCGCCCGGACCCGGCCGAACGCCTCGGCCAGCCCGACCGGCCGGCGCACCGGCTGCGGCGGCTCGGCGAAGCGGCGATAGCCATCGACGAAACGCATCAGCCCGGCGCTGCGTCGGGCGATCGCCGCCATCGCCTCGGTCAGCTCGTCGAGCGCCGGCGACGGCGGGCCCGGCATCTCCTGCTTCAGCTCGGCGACCAGGCTTTCGGCCGTGCCGGCGAGCGAGGCGACCGGCGTCAGCGAATTCATCATCTCGTGCGCCAGCACGCGGACCAGATCGGACCAGGCGCGCAACTCGCTCTGCGCCAGCTCGCCCTCGATGCTGAGCAGCGAGGCGATCGCCTGCGCCCTGCCGCCGGCAACAGTCTGGGCCGTCGCGACCAGCACGCGCGCGACGCCGCCCGGCAGGGTGACATGGACCATGCGGCGGCCCGGCGGCGCCGCCAGCGCCGCGGCGAAATCATGGGACAGCGCCTCGGCCTGGTCGAACCGCACCAGCTCGACCCCTTCGAAGAAACGGCGCGCGGCCCGGTTCAGCAGGGTGATCTTGCCATCCTCGGCCAGCGCCAGCAGCGGCACCGGCGCATGTTCGACCTCGGCGGTCAGGCGCTGGATCGCGGTCTCGCGCTGGGCGTTGCGCGCGCCCAGCCGTTCGACCGCCCGGCCGAGCGCCACGCCCAGCGGACCCAGCCGGCGCGGCAGGATCGGCATCAGCTCGCCGGCCGCGATGGCCTCGACCACGCGGGTCAGGTCCTGGCCGAGCGCGTCGGCATGGCGGCCGAATTCGACCATGCCGACCCCCAGCAGCGCGGCCACGATCACCGCGCTGGCATAGAAATGCGTCTGGATCAGCAGCAGGCCGAGCAAGGCCGCCAGGCCAACGATGAGGCCGACGCGCAGCGCCAGGCCTACGGAATAGCGGCTAGAGCCCATGCTTTTCCATCCGGCGATAGAGCGCCGCGCGCGTCAGGCCGAGCGCGGAGGCGGCGCGGCTGATATTGCCGGTATGGTCGGCGAGCGCGCGCGCGATGGTCCGCCGCTCGATCGCATCCAGATCATAGAGATCCGGTCCCAGCTCCGCCGGCGCCGCCGCTGCGGCCGGCATCGACGCCACGGTGGCCACGGCTGGGAAATCGAGCGGTTCGAACCGCTCGCCGACGGCAAGGATGGTCGCGCGCTCGATCGCGTGCTTCAGCTCGCGCACATTGCCGGGCCAGCGATAGGATTCGAGCAGGGCCAGCGCCTCGCCCGACAGGCGTCGGCGCGCGACATTATATTTGCGCGCGTAGATCGCGATGAAATGTTCGGCCAGCGCCGCGACATCCTCGCGCCGCTCGCGCAGCGGCGGCAGGGTCAATTCGACCGTATTGACCCGGTAGAGCAGGTCCTGGCGGAACACCTGTTCACGCTGCAGCTCCGCCGTCGGCACGTTGGTCGCCGACACGACGCGGATATCGACCGAGACCATCCTGTCGCCGCCGACCGGAACGACCTCCTGCCGCTCCAGCACGGTCAGCAGCTTGCGCTGCAGATACAGCGGCAGGTTGCCGATTTCATCGAGAAACAAGGTGCCGCCGCTGGCGGCCACGATGCGGCCGGGCCGGTCGTCGCGCGCATCGGTGAAGGCGCCCTTGCGATGACCGAACAGCTCGCTTTCAAACAGGTTTTCCGAGACCGCGCCCAGATCGATCGACACGAACGGGCCGTTGGCGCGCGACGACAGCCGATGGATCTCGCGCGCGACCAGCTCCTTGCCGGTGCCGCTTTCGCCCAGCACCAGCACATTGGCGTTGGTCGGCGCCGCGCGGCCGATGACCTCGAACACCCGGCGCATGCTGCCGGCGCCGCCGACGATGGTGGCGCCGTCGATCGAGGGGCTGGCCGACAAAGCCTGATGGCGGATCCTGAGATCGTCGGCCTCGCGCCGGGAGCGCGCCAGCGACACGCCGGCCATCACGGTCGCGACCAGGCGCTCGTTGGCCCAGGGCTTCAGCACGAAATCGCTCGCGCCCCGCTTCATCGCCTCGACCGCGACGGCGACGCCGCCGAACGCGGTCATCAGCACGACCGAGACCGCCGGGTCGGCCGCTTTCAGCCGCTCGAGCCAGGCGAAGCCGTCGGCCCCGTCGGTCCGGCCCTGCGTCAGGTTCATGTCGAGCAGCACCACGTCCCAGCGTTCGCTCGAAAGACGCTCGGCCAGCCCTTCGGCCGCGCGGGCGATATCGAGCGTGCCGACGCTGCGGCGCAGCAGCAGGCGGGCGGCGGTCAGGATGTCCGGATCGTCGTCGATGACCAGGATCCGCGCATCGGCGAGGGCATTGCTATTGTCCGACATGTCCGATTCCGTACACCTTCTGTCCGTATTCGCACAAGCCGGGTAAAGCATCATTCGACTAATGCATTGATTTCGTTCGATTCGCCCAATTGGCGCGGGCTTTGCTGAAATCAGCCGCATGAAACATGCCGAGACCCCGATTTCCGCCCTGCATGTCGCCGCCGCGCCGGTGCCGGGCATGGACCGCAAGCGCCCCCGCCGACGCTGGACGCGCAACCGCTTGCTGGCCGGCGCCGCCGTGCTGCTGATCGTTGGCGGCGTCGGCTACTTCGTCGCCAACCAGGGCGGCCGCAGCCTGCGGCTCGACCAGGACAAGCTGACGATCGGCACCGCGACCCAGGACGTGTTCCATGATTCCATCCCGGTGCGCGGCGAGGTCCAGGCGCTCGACTCCGTCGTGCTGGACACGACCGAAGCCGGCCGGGTCGAGGAGATCCTGGTCGAGGCCGGCCAGAACGTGACGGCCAGCCAGCCGCTGGTTCGTCTGAGCAACACCGACCTGCAGCTCGAAACCATCGCCCGCGAGACGCAGATCATCGAGCAGATCAACAATCAGCGGAACGTGCAGCTGCAGTTCGAGCAGGCCAAGACCAACGACGCCAATTCCGTCGCCGGCGCCGAGTACAACATCATCAATCTGGCGCGCCAGATCCGCCGCCAGTCGCCGCTGACCGCCCATGGCTACACTGCCCAGGAAACCCTCGACAACCTGACCGACCAGCTGGATTACCAGAAGCGCCTGAAGGACATCGCCCAGGACGGCCAGAAGCGCGACGGGGCGCTCTATGGCGACGTCGCGACCCAGGCCGGCGAGATCGCCGCCCATCTGCAGGACAATCTGGCGATCGCGCGCCGGGTGCTGGACGGCCTGGTCGTACGCGCGCCGGTCGCCGGCCAATTGACCGCGCTCGACGTCAAGCTCGGCGAGCAGAAGGACCGCGGCCAGCGCCTGGGCCAGATCGACCGGCCGACCGGCTACAAGGTCGTGGTCGAGGTTGACGAATTCTACCTGTCGCGCGTCCATACCGGCCAGCCGGTTACGCTGACCCGCAACGCGCGCAAGATCCCGCTGACCATCGCCAAGGTGTTTCCGCAGGTGAAGAACGGCCGGTTCGAGATCTGGCTCAGCTTCGCCGACGGCACGTCGCCCACGGACCTGCGGCCCGGCGAGGCGTTGCAGGGCAGCCTGCAGCTGGGCGACGACCAGCAGGCGCTGATCCTGCCGATCGGGCCCTTCATGGAAACCACCGGCGGCGGCTGGGCCTTCGTGCTCGATGCCGACGGCAAGACCGCGTCCAGGCGCCCGATCAAGACCGGCCGCCGCAACGGCAGCCAGATCGAAGTGCTGAGCGGCCTCGCCCCCGGCGAGAAGGTCATCCTGTCCGACTACACCGAATTCGACCGCATCGACCAAATCCATATCCAGCCGTGACGACCCTCCCCGTCCTTTGCAGAAAGACCCGACGATGCTGAAGCTGGCCCAACTGTCGAAGACCTATCTCGCCGACGAAATCGAAACCACGGCGCTGCGCGAGATCTCGCTCGAGATCGGCCAGGGCGATTTCCTGGCCATCATGGGCCCGTCCGGCTGCGGCAAGTCGACCTTGCTGAACATCCTAGGCCTGCTCGACAGCCCGAGCGGCGGCGAATTCTGGTTCCTGGGACAGGAGGTCGCGCGCTGGCCCGAACGCAAGCTGACGCTGCTCCGGCGCCAGACCATCGGCTTCGTGTTCCAGAGCTTCAACCTGATCGACGACCTGACCGTGGCCGAGAATGTCGAGCTGGCGCTGCTGTATCAGGGTGTCGCGCCGGCCGAACGCAAGCGCCGGGTCACCCAGGCGCTGGAGCAGGTCAATGTCGCCCATCGCGCCAGCCATCGCCCGAAGCAATTGTCGGGCGGCCAGCAGCAGCGCGTCGCCGTCGCCCGTGCCCTGGTCGGCAAGCCGAAGCTGATCCTGGCCGACGAGCCGACCGGCAATCTGGACACCGCCAACGGCGACCAGGTCATGGGCCTCTTGACCGACGTCGCCCAGGCCGGCACGACCGTGATCATGGTGACCCACTCGCCGTCCCACGCGGCCTATGCCCAGCGCCAGGTCCATATGCTCGACGGCCAGATCGTCGCCGCCACCCTGCTCGCCGCCTGATCGCGCAAAGGCGCCAGACCCATGTTCGGCAATTACCTGGCGACGGCGCTCGGCTCCCTGCTGCGCAACAAGCTGCATGCGGCGATCAATCTGTTCGGGCTGGCGCTGGGTCTGGCAACCGCGATCCTGATCGGGCTCTATGTCCGCGACGAGCTGACGTTCGAGCATTTCATTCAGGGCTATGAAGACGTCTATCGGATCGTGACGGTCGATACGGGCGCCGACGGCAAGCCCGGTTTTTCCGGCGGCGCGCCCAACGATATGGCGGCCGCGCTGCGGCAGAGCTTTCCGGAAATGATCGCGCTGACGCGGCGCGCGGGGCAGCGTTACGGCGTCCGCAACGGCACGATCGAGGCGACCGAGGTGCTCTACGCCGTCGATCCGGACTATTTCAAGGTGATCGCCATGCCGCTGGTCGCGGGCGATCCGGCCACGGCACTCGCGACGCCCGGTTCCGTCGCCCTGCCGCGCGCCCTGGCGCTCAAATATTTCGGCACGGTGAATTGCGTCGGCATGACGCTGGAGATCGATCGGAAGGAAACGGCGCGCGTCGGCGCCGTCTATGAGGATCTGCCGTCCAACACGCTTTTTGCGCTCTACGGACCGCGGCCGGTGATCTCGAGCTTGGCCCCCTTCAGTCAATTGGGGCAGTCCGATGCCCAACCTCCGCCGCCGCTGGGCTCTTTCATCCAAAATGCCAATATCTATGTTCGCTTGAAGCCGGGCACATCGCTGGCCGCTCTCAATATCAGGCTGGCGGATTTCGTTGCCGGGCGCTATCCGCAGAACTCGCCCAGCCTGCCGCCGCGCACGGCATTCCTGGTGCCGATCGATGCCATCCATTTGCATGGGCGCGAGTTCGGCGCGTTCGCCGCCACCAGCGATCTCGCCACCGTCTATGCGATCTCGGCGACCGGGATCCTGGTGCTGGTCGTTGCCGGCATCAATTTCATCAATCTGGTCACGGCCCGCGCGACCCGCCGTGCCATCGAAGTCGGCGTGCGCAAGGCCGCGGGCGCCACGCGTTGGCAGCTGATCATTCAGTTCATGGGCGAGTCGATTACCTACGCCCTGGTGGCTCTGGTCCTGGCCATCGCCTTGGTCGAACTGGTCTTGCCCAGCTTCGATAGCTATCTCGATCGGACCATCAGCTTTCCCTATTGGCGCGATCCGGTCCTCATGGCCGGCCTGCCGGCCGCGGCGCTCGTCATTGGCCTGATCGCGGGCTTTTATCCGGCCGTGGTGCTCTCGCGCTTTCGACCCGCCGCCGTGCTTAAAGGTCTCGTCGCCACACCGGGCTCGGCCACGCTCCGTCAGAGTCTGGTGGTGTTGCAATATGCGATCTCGATCGCGCTGTTGATCGCGACCGCCGTGGTCTATTCCCAGACCGAATTCGCCACCGGCGGCAGCCTGCGGTTCGACAAGAACCTGATCGCCGCCATTTCCCTGAGCGGCGTCCCCGGCGAGTTGTCGCCGGACGGCAGCCATTTTCAGTATGATCTCGCGACAGTGGAGCGCGTGCGCCAACGGCTCGAAGCCTTGCCTGGCGTCAAATCGGCGGCGGAATCCTGGATCATCCCGGACGCCGTGGATGGTTCGGACCAGACTTGGCACCGCCCTGACGGTAATGCGGGATCGCCGGCGATCAAAACCGACCAGGTGATGCAGGGCTTCGGCCTATTCGAGCTTTACGGCATCAAACCGCTCGCCGGCCGCAGCTTCAGCCGCGACCATGGCGACGATGCGGCCCCGCGGGATGCCGCCACGGAAGGCACGGTGATCCTGAATGAATCGGCCGTCCGCTCCTTTGGCTTCGCGTCGGATCAGGCGGCGGTCGGTCAGGAATTGAAAATGGATCTCGGCGATTCCGGTCAGGTGCAGCCGCGCCGGATCGTCGGCGTGGTGCCGGACTTCCCGCTTTACACGATCCGCGTGAAAGTTTCGCCGACGACCTTCGTGATCGATCCGAGTTGGTCGAACTACCTCAACATCAAGCTGAGCGGCGAGAAGGTCCCTGAGACGCTGGCTGCGGTCGATACGGTCTGGCGCGAGATGGTGCCGACCCGTCCGATCTCCCGGCAATTCATCGACGATCGGATCGAACTGCTCTATCGCGACGTCACCCGCCAAGGCCGGATCTTCGCCGGTTTCGCGCTGGTCGCCGTGCTGATCGCCTGCCTGGGCCTGTTCGGCCTGGCCGCCTTCACCGCCGAGCGGCGGACCAAGGAGATCGGCATCCGCAAGGCGATGGGTGCCGATACCGCCGATATCCTGAAGCTGCTGGTCTGGGAATTCGCCAAGCCGGTGCTGCTGGCCAACGCCGTCGCCTGGCCGCTCGCCTATGTCGCCATGGCCCGCTGGCTCGACGGCTTCGCCTATCGGATCGATCTCGATCCCTGGTTCTTCATCGGCGCCGGGCTGATCGCCCTCGTCATCGCCTGCGGCGTCACGCTGTACCACGCGTTTCAAGTCGCCCGTTCCAGGCCGGTCCTGGCGCTGCGCTACGAATAGACAGGAGCCTTTCTGATGTTCGGCAATTATCTCTCCGCGGCGCTCGGCAATCTGATCCGCAACAAGCTGCATGCGGCGATCAACCTGTTCGGCCTGGCGCTGGGCTTGGCGACCACGATCCTGATCGGGCTCTATGTCCGCGACGAAGTGACGTTCGAGCGGTTCCTGCCGGATTATCAGCAGGTCTATCGCTATGAATCGGTCGTCCGCGGCAACGAGGACAAACCGTTCACCTTCCCCGGCACGCCCCATTCGCTGGCGCCGATGCTGCCCGAGAGCTTTCCCGAGATCGAAGCGCTGACCCGGGTGATGGGCGGGAATTACGGCGTCCGCCACGGCGACGTCGAGGCGGTCGAACACACGAGCTCGGTCGATCCGAGCTTCTTCAAGGTGCTGGGCTTCCCGTTGATCGAAGGCGAGCCGGACACGGCGCTCTCAAGCCCGGATTCGATCGCGATTTCGCGCGCCATGGCGCTCAAGTATTTCGGCACGGTCAATGCCCTGGGCATGACGCTGGAGCTCGACCGCAAGACCACCGTCCGGGTCGATGGCGTGTTCGAGGATCTGCCGTCCAACACGAATCTATACGGCACGAAGTTCCTGCTGTCCGGCTTGGTGCAGGCAAGCGAGCTCGCCAGGGCCGACAAGCTGCCACCGCTGCATCCGGGCGACTTCAGCACCGACAGCAACACCTATATCAAGCTGAAGCCCGGCAGTTCGCTCAGCGACATCAATGCGCGCATGGCCCAATTCATGAACGGCCATTTTCCCGAGATCGGGCCGGACGCGAAGCCGCGCGGGGCGTTTCTGGCGCCGATCGCCTCGGTCCATCTGCATGGGCGGGAACTTGGTGAATTCAGCGCGGCCAGCGACCTGTCCACGGTTTATGCCATCTCGGCGACCGGCATCCTGGTGCTGCTGGTCGCCGGCATCAATTTCGTCAACCTGGTCACCGCCCGGGCGACCCGTCGGGCGCTGGAAGTCGGCGTGCGCAAGGCGGCGGGCGCCACGCGGCAGCAGCTGATCGGCCAGTTCATGGGGGAATCGATCGCCTATAGCTTCGCGGCCCTGCTGTTGGCCGTGGCCTTGGTCGAACTGGTGCTGCCCGGCTTCAACGGCTTCCTCGACCGCACGATCAGCTTCGATTATTGGCGGGATCCGCTGCTGATGCTGGGCCTGCCCGGTCTGGCGCTCGCCATCGGCCTGCTCGCGGGCTTCTATCCCGCGATCGTGCTGTCGAGCTTCCGTCCGGCCGCGGTGCTGAAGGGCGCCATCGCGGCCCAGGGCTCCGGTACGCTGCGCCAGGTGCTGGTCATACTGCAATATTCGATCTCGATCGCGCTGCTGATCGCGACGGCGGTGATCTATCGCCAGACCAATTTCGCGACCGACGGCAGCCTGCATTTCGACAAGGACATGATCGTGGCCGTGTCGCTGGGCGGCGTCGGCGGCAAATTCAACGACAGCGGTCGCTGGGTCTTTGATCCGGCGACGGTCGAGCGGATGCACGACCGGTTTGCCGCCCTGCCTGGGATCAAAGCCGTCGCGGATTCCTGGGTCATCCCCGACGCCAACTCTGCTTCCAACACGAACTATCACGTGCTGGACCGCCTGGGCTCGGGGGTGATCATCGCCGGTCAGGTATACCAGGGCTTCGGCTTTTTCGAGCTCTACGGCATCAAGCCGCTCGCCGGCCGGACATTCAGCCGCGACCATGGCGAGGATGTCGTGCCGGAGGATGCCAAGATCGAAGGCACGGCAATCATCAATGAATCGGCCGTGCGCGCCTTCGGCTTCGGCACGCCGCAGGCGGCGATCGGCAAGGAACTGGGTGTCGAGATCGACGAGAACGGCACGACCCAGGCGCGCCGCATCGTCGGCGTGGTGCCCGATTTCCCGCTGAGCACGATCCGCTCGGCCATCCCGCCCAACGTGTTCACGGTGCAACCGGACTGGTCGAGCTTTCTGAACGTCAAGCTGAGTGGCGATCACGTGCCGGAGACGCTGGCCGCGATCGACCAGATCTGGCGCGACATGGTGCCGGATCGCCCGATCTCGCGTCAGTTCATCGACGATCGGATCGAGCATCTCTACCGCGACATCACGCGTCAGGGTCAGGTCTTTTCGGGCTTTGCGCTGGTCGCCGTGCTGATTGCCTGCCTGGGCCTGTTCGGTCTCGCCGCCTTCACGGCCGAACGGCGGACCAAGGAGATCGGCATCCGCAAGGCCATGGGCGCATCGACCGCGGATATCCTGAAGCTGCTGATCTGGGAATTCGCCAAGCCGGTGTTGCTGGCCAACGCGATCGCCTGGCCGCTGGCCTATGTGGCGATGAGCCATTGGCTCGAGGGCTTCGCCTATCGCATCAGCCTCGACCCACTGCTGTTCGTCGGCGCCGGGATCGTGGCACTCGCCATCGCCAGCGGCACGACGCTCTATCACGCGCTGCAGGTCGCGCGCAGCCGGCCGGTCATGGCGCTGCGCTACGAATAGGTCGGGAGCCCTCTAATGTTCGGCAATTATCTGTCCGCGGCGCTCGGCAATCTGATCCGCAACAAGCTGCATGCGGCGATCAACCTGTTCGGCCTGGCGCTGGGCCTGGCGACCGCAATCCTGATCGGGCTCTATGTTCGCGACGAAGTGACGTTCGAGCGCTTCCTGCCGAATTACGAGCGGGTCTATCGGCTCGAGATGGTCGATAGCGGCTCCGACAGTCAGCCGTTCGTCTCCGCCAACGCGCCGGACACGCTGGCGGCGGCTCTGCGCGAGAGCTTTCCTGAATTCGAGCAGGTGACGCGAATGGCGGGCGCGAGCTACGGCGTACGGCATGGCGATGTCGAGGCGGTCGAAACGGTCCAAGCCGTCGATCCGAATTTCTTCGAGGTGCTGGGCTACCCGTTGATCGAAGGCACCCCGGCGACGGTTCTCGCGACCCCGGACTCGATCGCCCTGTCGCGCGCGATGGCGCTCAAATATTTCGGCACCGTCGCCTGCCTGGGCATGACCCTGGAACTGGACCGTCGGGATATCGTGCGCGTCGCGGGCGTGTTCGAGGATCTGCCGTCCAACACCCACCTCTACGGCGTGAAGTTTCTGCTGTCGGGCCTGTCGCCGGCGAGCGCGCTGGCCAGGCTCGACAAGCTGCCGCCATCGTCGCCCGGCTCCTATAATTTCGATACGCGCAATTATATTCTGCTGAAGCCCGGCGTGCCGCTGCCGGCCCTGAATGCCCGCCTGTCCGACTTCATCGCCAAGCGTCTGCCCGAGGTCCAGCCGGACATTCCGCCGCGCAAAGCGTTTCTGGCGCCGATCGCGTCGATCCATCTGCATGGGCGGGATCTGGGCGATGTCGCCACCAGCGGCGATCTGCCGACCGTCTATGCGATTTCGGCGACCGGGCTGCTGGTGCTGATCGTCGCCGGCATCAATTTCGTCAACCTGGTCACCGCGCGGGCGACCCGCCGGGCGCTGGAAGTCGGCGTGCGCAAGGCGGCGGGGGCGACGCGCCGGCAGCTGATCACCCAATTCATGGGAGAATCCGTCGCCTATGCCTTGACCGCCCTGATGCTGGCGGTGGCGCTGGTCGAGCTGGTGCTGCCCGGTTTCGACGGCTTCCTCGACCGAACCATCGACTTCCCCTATTGGCGCGATCCGGTGCTGCTGATCGGCCTGCCGGGGCTGGCCCTGTCGATCGGCCTGCTCGCCGGATTCTATCCGGCCTTGGTACTGTCGAGCTTCCGGCCGGCCGCCGTGCTCAAGGGCGCCGTCGCCGCCCAGGGGTCCGGGACCCTGCGTCAGATCCTCGTCGTGCTGCAATACGCCATCTCGATCACCCTGCTGATCGCCACGGCGGTGATCTACCGCCAGACGACCTTCGCCACGGACAATAGCCTGCGCTTCGATAAGAACCTGATCGTCGCGGTTTCGCTGGGCGGCGTTCCGGGCCAGGTCGGGTCGGAAGGCCACTTCGTCTATGATCCGACGACGGTCGAGCGGATGCGCCAACGGTTCGAGGCCCTTCCGGGCGTCAAGGCGGTGGCGGACTCCTGGGTCATTCCCGATGCCCAAAGCACCTCCTTCACGAGCTGGATCCCGCCAGGCGGGACGGGGACGCAGGCGATCGGCGCCGGCCGGGTCGTCCAGGGCTTCGGGTTCTTCGAACTTTACGGCATCAAGCCGATCGCCGGCCGCAGCTTCAGCCGCGACCATGGCGAGGATGCGACGCCGGAGGAAGCGAAGACCGAAGGCACCGCGATCCTGAACATGTCCGCCATTCAGGTTTTCGGCTTTGCCTCGGCCCAGGCGGCGATCGGCCAGGAGCTGCGCATGGTCACCGATGACGAGGGCGATACCCAGGCGCGGCGGATCGTCGGCGTGGTCCCCGACTTTCCGTTGACGACGATCCGCACCAAGATCCCGCCCGACGTGTTCATGGTCGAGCCGGACTGGTCGACCTATCTGAACGTCAAGCTGACCGGCGATCGCGTGCCGCAAACGCTGGCCGCGATCGATCAAATCTGGAAGGAAATGGTGCCGACCCGGCCGATCCAGCGCCAGTTCATCGATGATCGGATCGAACATCTCTATCGCGACATCACCCGTCAGGGGCAAGTGTTCGGCGGCTTCGCGCTGATCGCGGTGGCGATCGCCTGCCTGGGTCTGTTCGGCCTCGCCGCCTTCACCGCCGAGCGGCGGACCAAGGAGATCGGCATCCGCAAGGCCATGGGGGCCGATACCGGCGATATCCTGAAGCTGCTGGTCTGGGAATTCGCCAAGCCCGTGTTGCTGGCCAATGCCATCGCCTGGCCGCTCGCCTATATCGTCATGAATCGCTGGCTCGATGGCTTCGCCTATCGCATCGCGCTGGGTCCCATGATGTTCGTGGGCGCCGGACTGATCGCGCTCGGCATCGCCAGCGGCACCACGCTCTTTCACGCCTTGCAGGTCGCCCGCAGCCGTCCGGTCCTGGCCCTGCGCTATGAGTGACGCTCAAGCCTTGACCAGCAGCGGACCCAGCGGCCGGCCGCCGCAGATATGCACGTGGAAGTGCGGCACTTCCTGATGCGAATGCGCGCCGACGTTCGACAGCAGGCGATAGCCGGGCACCGCCAGCCCGGCCTCGCGGGCGATCCGGCCGACGGCCCGGACGAAGGCAGCGATCTCTTCGGCCGGCGCCTTGGCCGAGAAATCGTCGAACGACACATAGGCGCCCTTCGGGATCACCAGCACATGGGTTGGCGCCTGCGGGTTGATGTCGTGGAACGCCAGGACGTGATCGTCCTCGAACAGCTTCTTGCACGGGATCTCGCCACGCAGGATGCGCGCGAAGATGTTCTGCGGATCGTAGGACAAGGCGGTATCCTCTCTCTCATCAGATCGATCGATCTGTCTTTCCGACAAGGCATTTATGCCCATATCACGCAGCGTTAGACCGGCTTGCGGGCGGCCTTCTCGGCGATGCCGCTGACGCCCTCGCGCCGGGCCAGTTCGGCCCAGACCTCGTCGGGCGTGATTCCGGCCTCGGCCCAGCAGACCAGCAGGTGATACAGCAGGTCGGCGCTTTCGCCGATCAGTGCCGGCTTGTCGCCGCGCATCAGTTCGATCACCGCCTCGACCGCTTCCTCGCCCAGCTTCTGCGCGATCTGGGGCCGGCCACGGGAGAACAGCTTGGCGGTATAGGAGGTCGCCGGATCGCCGCCGCGGGACGCGTCGATCTTGGCGAACAGCCGGTCGAGCGCGCTCATCGCACCGGAATCCCGGCTTCGGCCAACCGCGCCTTGGCTTCGGCGATGGTGTGGGTGCCGAAATGGAAGATCGAGGCGGCCAGTACCGCCGTCGCATGGCCCTCGCGGATGCCATCCACCAGATCGTCGAGCGAACCGACCCCGCCGGACGCGATGACCGGAACGGTGATCGCGTCCGCCACGGCACGCGTGAGCGCCAGATCGAAGCCCGACTTGGTGCCGTCCCGATCCATCGAGGTCAGCAGGATCTCGCCGGCACCATAGTCGGCCATGCGCCGCGCCCACTCGACCGCGTCAAGGCCGGTCTCGCGCCGGCCGCCATGGGTGAAGATGCCCCATTGGCCGGGGCCGGTCGCTTTGGCATCGACCGCGACGACGATGCATTGCGAACCGAATTTCTGGGCGGCCTCGCGCACGAATTCGGGGCGCGAGACCGCCGCCGTATTGATCGAGACCTTGTCGGCGCCGGCCAGCAACAGCTTGCGGATATCCTCGACCTTGCGCACGCCGCCGCCGACGGTCAGCGGCATGAAGCATTGCTCGGCCGTGCGCCGGACCACGTCATAGAGCGTGTCGCGTTCTTCCGCGCTGGCGGCGATATCGAGGAAGCACAGCTCGTCGGCGCCGGCGGCGTCATAGATGCGCGCCTGCTCGACCGGATCGCCGGCATCGCGCAGACCCACGAAATTCACGCCCTTGACCACGCGCCCATCCTTGACGTCGAGGCAGGGAATGACGCGCATCTTCAGCATCAGACCGGTTCCGCCAGGAGCTTGAGCGCAGCCGCCGGATCGAGCCGGCCATCATACAGCGCGCGGCCGCAGATGACGCCCTCGACCCCGGTCTTCTCGACCTGCTTCAGGCTTTTGAGATCGGCCAGCGACGCAACGCCACCCGACGCGATGACCGGCGTGGTCAAGGCGAAGGCCAGATCCGCGGTCGCCTCGACATTGACGCCGCCCAGCGCGCCGTCGCGGTCGATGTCGGTATAGACGATGGCAGCGACGCCCGCGTCTTCGAAGCGCAGCGCCAGATCGAGTGCGCGGACTTCCGACGTGCGGGCCCAGCCCTCGACCGCGACCATGCCGTCGCGCGCATCGATGCCGACCACGACCCGGCCGGGGTGGCGCTTGCACGCGGTCCGCACCAGCTCCGGCTCGGTCAGCGCGATCGTGCCGAGGATGACGCGCTTCACCCCGCGCTCCAGCCAGAAATCGATCGTCGCCAGATCGCGGATGCCGCCGCCCAATTGCACGGGCAGGATGACCGCGGCCAGGATCGCCTCGACCGCGTCGCCATTGACCGGCCGGCCGGCAAAGGCGCCGTTCAGATCGACCAGATGCAGCCATTGGAAGCCGGCTTCGGCGAACTGCCGCGCCTGGTCGGCCGGGGCGGCCGCGAACACCGTCGCCGCCGCCATGTCGCCGCGCAGCAGCCGCACGCAGCGGCCGTCCTTCAAATCGATCGCCGGGTACAGGATCACGGCGCATCTCCAGGGTTCATCAGCGCGGCTTCGCTCAAGGTGTCGGCCTCGGCCTCGGGGTCCAGGAACTTGTGATAATAGAAGCCGCGGATCATGCGGCCGTCCACCTTGGCGTAATGCGGATGCACGCCCCAGCGGGTATAACCCAGGCCTTCATAGAGCTGGATCGCGGCGATCTGGCTCTCGCGGATGTCGAGATTGATCATGCCGACCGCATTGTCGCGCGCCGCCTGCTCGACCGCGAGCGTCACCAGCTTGGCCAAGCCATGGCCGCGCGCCCAGGGTGCCACGAAATGGTGCATCAACTGGGCCGAGAACGCCTGCGCCTCGTTGTTGCGGGTCGGCCGCACCAGTTGGGCCGCAGCCGCGATCGAGCCGTCGAGCCGGCCGACGAACAGATGCCGCTCGGGCACCAGCAGCACGCCCTTCCAATAGGATTCGAACGTGGACCGCGGCGGCGGCTTGACCCAGCCGAAGCCGCCGCCGGCCAGGATCGCCGCATCGGCCGCGTCGCTGAGATCGGCCAGATCGTTATGCTCGAACCGGGTCAGCCGCTCGACCGAGATGGTCGGCGTATGCGCCGAGGCCGGCTTCATGCCCGCCACCTGAGGAAGTTTCCGATCAGTTTCAATCCCACGCCCTGGCTCTTTTCCGGATGAAACTGCGTGCCGACCATGTTGTCGCGTCCGACCAAGGCCGCGATCGGACCGCCATACTCGACCGTCGCCAGCACCTGGGACGGCTCGGTCGCGGCGAATTTGAAGCTATGGACGAAATAGATATGGTCGCCGGTCGCGATGCCGTCCAGCACCGGATGGACGGTTCGGACCTGGATGTCGTTCCAGCCCATGTGCGGGATCTTCAGGCCCGGCGCCGGCGGAATGACGACGACATCGCCCTGGAGCCAGCCCAGGCCAGGACTGGTCTGGAATTCCAGCCCGCGCTCTGCCATCAGCTGCATGCCGACGCAGATGCCGATGAACGGCACCGCGTCGCGGATCACGCGCTGCTGCAGGGCCTCGACCAGACCCTCGACCGCATCCAGCCCGCGCCGGCAATCGGCGAAGGCGCCAACGCCGGGCAGCACGATCCGGTCGGCATGCTTGAGCGCGGCGGCATCGGCCGACACTTCGATCGCGATATCCAAGCCGGCCTCTTCGGCCGCCCGTTCGAACGCCTTGGCGGCCGAGCGCAGATTGCCCGAGCCGTAATCGATGATGACGCAACGCTGCATGAGGGCCGGGCCTGACTTAAAGCGTGCCGCCGAGCGTGCCCTTGGTCGAGGGGACGGCATCGGCCTGACGCGGATCGATCTCGATGGCGGAGCGCAAGGCGCGGGCGAGCGCCTTGAAGCAGCTCTCGACGATATGGTGGTTGTTCTCGCCGTACAGATTTTCGACATGTAGCGTGACGCCGGCGGCCTGGGCGAAGGCCTGGAACCATTCCTTGAACAGTTCGGTATCCATGTCGCCCAGCTTGTCGCGGGTGAAGGCGACCTTCCAGATCAGGTACGGCCGGTTCGAGATGTCGATCGCGACCCGGGTCAGCGTCTCGTCCATCGGGATGGTCGCGTCGGCGTAGCGCCGGATGCCCTTGCGGTCGCCCAAGGCCTGGCTGACCGCCTGACCGATGGCGATGCCGCTGTCCTCGGTCGTGTGGTGGAAATCGATATGCAGGTCGCCCTGCACGGCGACCTCCAGATCGATCAGGCTATGGCGCGACAGCTGCTCCAGCATATGGTCGAGGAATCCCACCCCGGTCGAAACGGCATAATGGCCGGTGCCGTCCAGACGGACGGTGGCCTTGATCCGGGTTTCCTTGGTATTCCGCTCGACCGTCGCTTGGCGCACCGGGTCGCACTCCTCCGAAAGCATCAAAAGGGCTTGCTCGCCATGGTTTCTAGCAAGTTCCTTGTCGGCGCGGAAGGCCAGCGGAATCGGGGCTGACCGGCGGCCGAAGCTTGACCGCTGCCCGCCGGCTGCCCACATGCACGGGCCGGATGCCGGCGCTCAATGGGAGGCCGGTCGAGTAGAGTGGAATTCCCATGTCGGAACGCGACGCCTCTTGGCACGGCACGACGATCCTGTGCGTGCGCAAGGGCAACAAGGTCGTGCTGGCCGGCGATGGCCAGGTCTCGATGGGTCAGACCATCGTCAAATCCAACGCCCGCAAGGTCCGCCGCCTCGGCGACGGCTCGGTCATCGCCGGCTTCGCCGGCGCCACGGCCGATGCCATGACGCTGTTCGAACGGCTGGAAGCCAAGCTGGAACAGTACCAGGGCCAATTGACCCGCGCCGCGGTCGAGTTGGCCAAGGATTGGCGCACCGACCGTTATCTGCGCCGGCTCGAAGCGATGATGGCGGTGGCCGACAAGTCGGCCTCGCTCATTCTGTCGGGCACCGGCGACGTGCTGGAGCCGGAGGATGGGTTGATCGGCATCGGCTCCGGCGGTTCGTTCGCCTTATCCGCGGCCCGCGCCTTGATCGATATCGACGGCATCGATGCCGAGGCGGTCGCCCGCAAGTCCATGGCGATCGCTGCCGGCATCTGCGTCTACACCAACACCAAAGTCACGCTCGAAAGCCTCGACCTATGACCGCCGCCTTCAGCCCCCGCGAGATCGTCTCGGAACTCGACCGCTATATCATCGGCCAGCACGATGCCAAGCGCGCGGTGGCGATCGCGCTCCGCAACCGCTGGCGCCGCCAGCAGCTGCCGGACGACCTGCGCGAGGAGGTCCAGCCGAAGAACATCCTGATGATCGGCCCGACCGGCGTCGGCAAGACCGAGATCGCCCGCCGCCTGGCCAAGCTGGCCCAGGCGCCGTTCATCAAGGTCGAGGCGACCAAGTTCACCGAAGTGGGCTATGTCGGCCGCGACGTCGAGCAGATCGTGCGCGACCTGGTCGAGGCCTCGATCGGCATGACCCGCGAGCGGCTGCGCAAGGAGGTCGTCGCCAAGGCCGATGTCGCGGCCGAGGAGCGGGTGCTGGACGCGCTGGTCGGGCCGACCGCGTCGGCCGACACGCGGTCCAAATTCCGCAAGATGCTGCGTGAAGGCCAGCTCGACGATAAGGAGATCGAGGTCCAGGTCGCCGACAATGCCGCTCAGACCTTCGAGATCCCCGGCATGCCCGGCGCCCAGATGGGCATGATCAATCTGGGCGAGATGCTGGGCAAGATGGGCGGCCCCCGCACCAAGCCGCGCAAGATGACCGTGGCCGAAAGCCACAAAGTGCTGATCGCCGAGGAGAGCGACAAGCTGTTGGATGGCGACGCGGTGACCCGCGAGGCGATCCAGTCGGTCGAGCAGAACGGCATCGTGTTCCTGGACGAGATCGACAAGATTTGCGCCCGCTCGGAACGCGGCGGCGCCGACGTCAGCCGCGAAGGCGTGCAGCGCGATCTGCTGCCGCTGATCGAAGGCACGGTGGTCGCGACCAAATACGGCCCGGTCAAGACCGACCATATCCTGTTCATCGCGTCGGGCGCGTTCCAGGTCGCGAAGCCCTCCGATCTATTGCCGGAACTGCAGGGCCGCCTGCCGATCCGGGTCGAGCTGAAGCCGCTCAGCCAGGACGATTTCCGGCGCATCTTGACCGAGACCGAGGCGAGCCTGATCAAGCAGTATGTCGCCTTGCTGGCGACCGAGGGCGTGACGCTGGGCTTCGACGCCGACGCGATCGACGAGCTGGCCCGGCTCGCGGTCGAGATCAACACGACGGTCGAGAACATCGGCGCGCGCCGGCTGCATACGGTGCTGGAACGGCTGCTGGAGGAGATCAGCTTCGAGGCGACCGACATGGCGGCGGGCAGCGTGGTCACGATCGACCGCGATTATGTCCGCAGCCATGTGGCGGAGTTGGCCAAGAACGCCGACCTGTCGAAGTTCATTCTGTAAACAGCCCTCATCCGCCTCGCTATCGCTCGGCACCCTCTCCCGCGAACTGCGGGCGAGGGTTGAGCATCGACCATTGCGCCGAACTCCACCAGCGGCCGCGGGCGAACAGGTGTTCGCGCAGGATGCCTTCGCGGCACATGCCCAGCTTGTCCATCACCCGCTCCGACGCGTGATTGCTCATCTCGCAGCGGGCGATCAGGCGGTGCAGCCGCAAATCTTCGAAGCCGAAATGCAGCAGCGCCCGGCCAATCTCGGTCGCCAGGCCCTGCCCCTGGTCCGGCCCGGCCACGGCCCAGCCGATTTCGCCTTCGACATCGCTCGGCCGTTTGAAGATCGCCTCGCCGACCAGCCGGCCGGAAGCGCGCTCGACCGCGGCCAGGAAATAGCGCTCGCGCGGCCCGGGCCCCTGGCGCAGCAGCACCCGGTCGACCAGCGCCTGCACGCCGTCCCGGCCGATCGGGTCGAGCGGCAGATGGCGGATATAGGCCGGATCGGCCATGTAGGCATGGAAGCCATCGACGTCGCCGGGGACGACGTCGCGCAGGATCAACCGGTCGGTCTGGAGTCGGACCCGGTCTATTTCTTCATCCCCGGCACCCATTTCTTGACCTTGGGCGCCGCGGTGATCTGCTGATTCGGGCCGCTCTTGCGGAAGGCGCCGACGAATTCCTCGAAGCGGCGGCGGATTTCCGCGCGCTGTTCCTTGGTCATATCGTTGATCTTCAAATTTGACAGGTTCGCCTGGCTCAGCTCATCGCCCATGACGTCGTGCCCCCTGGAGCGCCTCAAACAGCCGAAACCCTAAGCGGGAGCCCTTAACAATCGGTTAGCCAAGCCGACGGCGTTGCGGCGCCGGCGACGCCTTCACGATCTGCAGCAGCTGGGCCAGCGTCGGTTCGTCCAGATCGCCGACCCGGTCGGCCAGCAGATTGGCCAACTCGGTCGCGAGCGGACTCAAGCCGCCGGTATCGACCGTGACTTTCGGCCGCGAGCGCTTGGCCAGGGCCTGCAGCTCGTCGGCATCGTCCCAGATGATGCCGAGATAGCCGCAGATCTGGCGGACCAGGCCGGGCGTCGGCCGGGCGCGCTTGCCATGTTCGAGCGCGGACAGATAGGCCGCCGACAATCCCAGATCGGCTGCCATGCGGGTCAGGGTCAGCCCGCGTTCCTCGCGCAAGGCCCGCAGCCGCGCGCCGAACGGCGTCATTCCCGGTGCCGCCGGATCAGCACGTAGAGCGCGCCCGAGCCGCCGTCGCGCGGCTGGGCCGCGGTGAAGGCGAGCACGCGGGCCCGGTTCGGCGGCTCGTTCAGCCAGCGCGGCGTCTGGGTCTTCAACACGCCCGGCTCGGGATCCCAGATCCCCGCATCGCTGGCGCGCGGCTTCAGCCCCTTGCCGGTGATGATCAGCACGGCGCGCAGCCCCCGGTCATGGGCGTGGGTGATGAAGCCATCGAGCGAGCGGCGCGCCTGGTCCTGGGTCATGCCATGCAGATCGAGCCGCGCCTCGATCGGCAGCTGGCCGCGCTTCAGACGCTCCGAAGTGCGCCGATCCAGGCCGGGCGTGCGGGCATAGGTCAGCGTCGGCAGTTCGGTCGGCGCCGGCAGCGGCTTGCCGCGCGCCATCGGCAGGGCTTTCACCGGTGCCGGCTTCTCCGCAGCCGGTTCGAGCACGGCTTTCTTCGGCTCCGGCGGCAGGGCATGGCCGGGCAGCGGCGCGACATCGCGCATGGCGATGCGCCACAGCGCGCGCTCCACGCTGCCGATGGCGCGAGGTCGCCGGAGGGCCATGCTGGTTCAGGCCGTCGTGACGGCGGGCCCGTCGACCAGGACGATATGCAGGCGGCGGGGGCCATGGGCGCCCAGTTGGATCCGCTGCTCGATATCGCCGGTGCGGGACGGGCCGGTGATGAAATTGACCGTGCGCGGCATGGCATTGCCGCTCTGTTCGGCGCGCAGCCGGTCCCAGGCGGTCTCATAGGGACCGACGACCTGGTCGGCGCGCAGCACGACGATATGGGTATCCGGCATCAGGTTGAGCGTGGTCGGCCGGTCGTTGCCCGAGGTCAGCATCAGCGTGCCGGTCTCGGCGATGGCGGCGAAGGCGCCGGTCACGCTGACCGGGTCCAGATCCTCGGCCCGGCCGCGCCGGATGCGCAGCAGCGGCCGCGCGTCCCACGGATAGGCGTCGAGCGTCGGGTCCGGCGCCATGGTGAGGTCGGCCGGCAAGTTGTGGTTCGTCAGATAGTCGGCAACCGCGCCCGGCACGTCGGCGGGGGCCGCGACGCGGGTCACGGTGGCCTGGACTTCCTCGGCCATCCGCACGAACAGAGCGCTGAGGCCTTGGGCATCGAGCACGGTGGTGCGGGCCGGGATCAGGCCCTTGGCATGGGCCGCGATACGGCCGGCCGGACCGGCCGCCGCGGCCTCGCCGAGCGGGCCGCGTTTCAGCGATTTGCGGATGCTATCCAGAATCTGGCTGCGCGCGTCCATCACGCCGTCTCCCGCCGGCGCTGCTGCCATTGCTGCATGAAGCTCTTGCCCTCGGGCGCCGGCAGGTCGCGCCCGCCGGTCCAGCCCTGGGCCAGCGGCAGGCGCTTGAACCGGCCGGTCGCGCGGCCCATGCGGCCGAGCAGGCGGGCGGCCAGGTTGGCGCCGAGCCGATAGAGCTTCGGCCGTTTGGCGAAGAAGGCCCAGAGCTTGAGGCCCGCGCGGAACGGTGCCGGCGACAGGCCCTGCTCATACTCGCGCTCGCGCCAATGGCGCATCATCCGGGGCAGCGGGATCCGCATCGGGCAGACGCTTTCGCATTTGCCGCAGAAGGTCGAGGCATTGGGCAGGTTGCCCGCCTCCTCGACGCCGAGCAGGCTGGGCGTCAGCACCGAGCCCATCGGGCCCGGATAGACCCAGCCATAGGCATGGCCGCCGACCGATTGATAGACCGGGCAATGGTTGAGGCAGGCCGAGCAGCGGATACAGCGCAGCATGTCCTGGAATTCGGTGCCGAGCATGGCGGTGCGGCCGTTGTCGAGCAGCACGACATGGAATTCGCCCGGCCCGTCGGGGTCGCCCGGCCGGCGCGGGCCGGTCGAGAAGGTCGTATAGGTCGAGAATTCCTGCCCCGTGGCCGAGCGCGCGAGCAGGCGCAGGATGCTGGTCGCATCTTCCAGCGTGGGCACGACCTTCTCCAGGCTGGCCAGCACGATATGGATCTTGGGCAGGGTCTGGGTCAGATCGCCGTTGCCCTCGTTGGTCACGATGACGGTCGAGCCGGTCTCGGCGATCAGGAAGTTGGCACCGGTGATGCCGACGTCGGCCTCGAGAAAGCGCTGGCGCAGCACCGAGCGCGCCTCGTCGGTCAGCTCGTGCACCTCGCCGAGCGGCCGGTCCGCCGGCAGATCGGTATGGGTCGCGCGGAAGACTTCCTCGACCTGACCCTTCAGCAGATGGATCGCCGGCGCGATGATATGGCTAGGCGCCTCGTGGCGCAGCTGAATGATATATTCACCGAGGTCGGTCTCGACCGGCACCAGCCCCTGTTCCTCGAGAAACTCGTTGAGCGCGATCTCCTCCGAGATCATCGACTTGCCCTTGGTCACCGTCTTGGCATCGACCGTGCGGCAGATGCCCAGGATGATCTGGCGCGCCTCTTCGGCGGTGCGGGCCCAATGGACATGGCCGCCGGCATTGGTCACGTTGCGCTCGAAGGTTTCCAGATAGAAATCCAGGTTTTCCAGCGTGTGGTTCTTGATCGCCATGCCCTGGTCGCGCAGCGCCTCGAACTCCGGCAGGCGGGCGACCGCCGCCGCGCGCTTGCCGATGAAGCCGGTCTTCATATTGCCCAGCGCGCGCTGCAGCGTGTCGTCGTCGAGCGCGTCGCGGACGTTGGCCTTGAAGGCGTGGCTGGTCGGCTGCATGGCGTCTCTCCTAGGCCTGCTTGCCGCCGATCGGGGCCGCCTCGCCGGTCAGTCCGGCCAGCACCTCGGCGACATGGCGCACCGAAACCGTGTGACCGTCGCGGCTCAGCTTGCCGGCCATGTTCATCAGGCAGCCCATGTCGCCGGCCAGCAAAATATCCGCGCCGGTCGCGACGATGTCGGCCGCCTTGTCGCCGACCATGCGGTTCGAGATATCCGGATATTTGATGCAGAAGGTGCCGCCGAAGCCGCAGCAGGTCTCGGCGCCCGGCAGCTCGGTCAGGCTCAGGCCCGCGACCGAGTTCAGCAGGGTCCGGGGCTGTTGCTTGACGCCGAGCTCGCGCAGGCCCGAGCAGGAATCATGATAGGTCGCGGTGCCGGCATAGCTGGCTTCGACGCTCGTCACGCCCAGCACGTCGACCAGGAACGAGATCAGCTCGTGGGTCCGATTGCCCAGATGCTGGGCGCGCTGGAACATCTCCGGCTCGTCCTCGAACAGACGGGCGTAATGCTCGTGGATCATGCCGGCGCAGGAGCCGGACGGCGCCACGACATAGTCGTAGCCCTCGAACGCGTCGATCACGCCACGGGCAATCGCCTTGGTATCGGCTTTATCGCCGGAATTATAGGCCGGTTGGCCGCAGCAGGTCTGCGCTTCCGGCACTTCGACCCGGCATCCGGCGTCTTCGAGCAGCTTGACCGCGGCGAAGCCGACGGTGGGCCGGAACAGATCGACCAGACAGGTGACGAAAAGTGCGACCCGCGGCTTCGACGGCGCCATGCTGACCAATCCCAGGCGTTAAAACCGGCCTACCCTGGGACAGCGCCCGGACAATTGCAATTGTCCTTATGCCCCGGGTACCTGCCGCGCCGCGGCCCCCGCCGGCAACAGCAGCCAGGACGAACCCCTGCCCTTCATCAGGCCGGCATGGTTCGCCGCCTCCGGCCCATAGCCGAAGAACAGGTCGGCGCGGACCGGGCCGCGAATGGCGCCGCCGACGTCCTGGGCCACGAACAGGCGCTGCAGCCGGCCCGAGGGCTCGACCGGATCGGTGGTATCGACCCAAAACGGCAGGCCCAGCGGCACGAAACCGCGATCGACCGCGGCGCTGCGGCCCGGCACGAGGGCGACACCCTCGGCGCCCATCGGCCCGTCGCCCTTCAGCTCGCGGAAGAAGATGTAGGACGGGTTCTTGTCCATCAGCGCGGTGCCGTCCGGCCCATGGTCGGCGATCCATTGGCGCAGGTACGGCATGGTGATCTGGTCGGCCGGCACGCCCTCGGCCGCCAGCACCCGGCCGATCGTCACATAGGGCTGGCCGTTCTCGCCATCATAGCCGACGCGCAGGACCTGGCTGTCGGGCAGGATGACCCGGCCGGAGCCCTGGACGCCCAGGAAGAACGCGTCGGCCGCATCATCGACCCAGACGAATTCCAGCCCATGGCCGGCCAGCGCGCCCGCCTCGATCTCGGTCCGGGTCGCATAGGGCACCAGCTTGGTGCCCGCGAGTTTGCCGGCGATGCGCTGGCCCTTGAGCGAGGGCCGGAACTGGCCCAGGTCGACCGAGATCAGGTCGGCCGGCCGATGATAGAGCGGCACATTGAACTGATCGGTTTTGGTCAGCGAGCCATGCAGTTCCGCCTCGTAATAGCCGGTGAACAAGCCTTCGGTCTGATCGTTGTTCGACGCGCGGAACGGCACGAAATCGCGTTCGAACAGCGCGCGCGCCGCCGCCTGGTCGCCGGCCGCAACCTGGGCCGCGTCGGCGCAGGGCCCGCGCCAATCGGCGACCGTGCCGGCAATGCCGACGGCCTGATCGTCGCCACCCTTCACCAGCACGGCGCAGGATTTCAGCAGGGCGGGCAGCGCCGCAGACGGGTCGTCACGGGTCCAGCCGGGCAGGTCGCGGTAGCTGGCCCGGGTCAGGGTGAGCTTATCAGGCAGCGGTTTCGCTGGCGGCCCGCCGCAGGCGGCGAGGGCCGCCAGCAGCAGACCGAGACCGGAAAACCGCCGCAAGTTCACGCGTGCGGACCGGTCGATGCCAGAATCCAGTTCGGGTCGGACGCCCGGACGTTGCGCGCGAAGGTCCAGAAATCCGTGTGCTCGACCGCCCGGTCGGCATCGCCATCGACGATCTTGCCGTCGGCGGTGCGGGTGGCCGAGATCTGGCTCGAGACGAATTTGATGGTGATCGACGCGGTGCGGCCCTCGAGCCGGGCTTCGACCGGCTCCGGATCGCGCATGGTGACGACGCGGGTCTCGAGGGTTTCCTTGGTCGCGAGACGATGGCGGATCGCCTCGGCGAACACGTCATAGACCTCGTCGCTGAGCAGCGGCCGCAGCGTCGCCGTGTCGCCGTCGGCGAAGGATTTCACGATCAAGTCGAACGCGTGCCGGGCCCCGTCGATGAAGGCCTCGGCGCGGAAGCTCGGATCGGCGGCGCAGATCTCGGCCAAGCCCGCGTCCAGCGGATTGGAGGGGCGGCCCAGTGTCGACGGCCGCGACCGGTCGGGCAGCGCCACGACATTGTCCGGCGAACCGGTGCGCGGCGCCAGGATCGGCTGGGGCGGTTTCGCCGGCGGCTGCTCGCTGCCGGTGCGGCGGCCGAGCACGCTCCACAGGCGAAACACCAGAAAGGCGGCGACTGCGGCGAATAAAATGATATCGATGACTTGATCGCCTTGATCGCCCATGGACGTATCCCGGTAGACGGATTATGGGACGATACGCGCCCCGACAGTGAACCGGGCACGAGCCCGCCCTGATCGAGAGATAGGCGGAAGCTCGGGAAAGGACAAGCATCGGCATGGGTTTTCTCCCGTACCTCCTGGCAGTGCCGCTGATCGAAATCGCCGGTTTCGTCTGGATTGGCCCCTATCTGGGCGTCGGCGGCACCTTGGCGGAGATCATTCTGACCGGCATGCTGGGCATGGCGATCATCCGGCGGCAGGGGTTCGAGACCCTGGTCCGGCTGCGCGCGGCCGCGACCGCCGGCGAAACGCCGCTGCCGGTCGCGGTCGATGGCGGCGCGCAGGTCTTCGCCGGCCTGCTGCTGGCCGTGCCGGGCTTCTTCACCGACGCGATCGGGCTGCTGCTGCTGATTCCGCCGGTGCGACGGTTGGCCGTGGCCTGGGCGCTGGGCCGGCTCGCCAAGGCGGGTGCCCGGGTCCATGTCGCCCAGCCGGGCCAGCCGGACCGGACAGTGATCGAGACCGAATACGAGATCGTCGAGCGCGAGGTGCCGCCCGACCGCCGCATCGATTAACGCCGCTCGGCGGTTGAGCCCCGCACCCGTTCCGTGCTAGCCCACCGGCTCCATTCTTGTCCCGGAGCTTGAGTTCCATGTCCGACACCGCCGCCAACGGCCCGACCGGCGAAGCCCCCCCGGCTCCCTCGCTCGTCATCAACGCGCAATATCTGCGCGACCTGTCCTTCGAGAACCCGCGCGCGCCGGAAAGCCTGCTGCAGCAATCGGCCCCGCCGGAAGTGGGTATCGACGTCGACGTCAAGGCGCGCCAGATCGGCGAAGAAAGCTTCGAAGTCGTCCTGGTGCTGAAGGTCGAGGCCCGGGTCGGCGGCGAGGTCGCGTTCCTGGTCGAGCTGGAGTACGGCGGCGTGGTCACGCTCAAGAACGTGAACCAGGAGGTCATGGCCGCGCTGATCCTGATCGAGACGCCGCGCCTGCTGTTCCCGTTCGCCCGCGCCATCGTCGCCGACGCGACCCGCGACGGCGGCTTCCCGCCGTTGCTGATCAACCCGATCGACTTCACCGAGCTGCAGCGCCGCAAGGCCGCCGAAGCGGAAGCGGCCGAAGCCGTCGAGACCGTCGGCAACGCCTGAAGCCGGATCGACCGAGGAACGGCGCCGGCTCAGAGGGGAGGCGGCGCCGTTTTCGTCAGTGAAGCCAGACCGGCTCCTTGAGCGAGGCGATCATCGCCGCATGGATTGCCAATTCTTCCGGCGTCGCCGCATGGGGCCGCGGCGGCCGCGGCTCGCGGTTGGCGATCACGGCCGCCGCCGCCGCCGCCGTCACGCGGCTGTCGATCGCCAGGCTGAAGCCCGGCTGCAACCCGCCCATCAATTCCAGATAGACCTTGGCCAGCAGCTTGGTATCGATCAGCGCGCCGTGCTTGGCACGTTCGCTGAGGTCGATGCCGAAGCGCCGGCACAGGGCATCGAGACTGGCCGGCGAGCCGGGGAATTTATTGCGCGCGAGCTGCAGCGTGTCCTGGATCGCGCAGGTCAGTTTCGGCCGGCCGGCGCGGACCAGCTCGGCATTGAGGAACCGCACGTCGAAGTTCGCGTTATGGGCGACCAGCCGGGAATCCTGCAGGAAGGCTAGAAACTCATCCGCCTTTTCGGTGAATTTCGGCTTGCCGGTCAGGAACTCGCGGCTGAGGCCGTGGACCGCCTCGGCCTCGGCCGGCATGTCGCGCTCCGGATCGAAATGCAGGTGCAGCTCGCGGCCGGTCGGCATCAGATTGATCAGTTCGACACAGGCGAGCTCGACCATGCGATGGCCTTCGCCCGGCTCGAAGCCGGTCGTTTCCGTGTCCAGACAGATCTCACGCATGCTCGTTCCTCGAAACTTTCCGGCGCATGCTGACCGAGCCATCGATGGCACGCAAGGCCGCGCGCAGCCGATCGAGACTGACGCGCCGACCAAGGCCGGTCGGAATGACATAGGGCGTGCGCCGCCGCTTTTCGGCATCGGGCAGCTGTTTCGCCAGGATGGCGCGGAATTTCTCACTCGTCATGCCGGGCCGGGCCAGCACCCGCTGGCGCTGCAGGAAGCCGGGCGCCGAGACGACCAGCACCGCGTCGCACGCCCGCTCGCCGCCGGTCTCGTACAGCAGCGGCACGTCGAGCACGACCAGCCGTCGGCGCCGTCGGGCCGCCGCCGCCAGGAAACGGTGCTTTGCGGCACGGACCAGCGGATGCAGAATCGCCTCGAGCCGCTTCAGCGCAGCCGAATCGCCAAACACGACGCCGCCCAGCTTGCGCCGATCGATACCGCCGTCGGGCGTGCCGACATCGGAAAATTGGGCGAGTACGGCCGCCACCGCTGCGCCGCCCGGCGCCAGCAACCGGTGCACCGCCGCGTCGGCATCATGGACCGGCAATCCCAGACGCCGCAGCGCTTGGGCCGCCGTCGATTTGCCCATGCCGATCGAGCCCGTGAGCCCGACCAGGATCACGGGGACGCACTCGCCAGCACGGCTTGGCGCAACGCGTCGTCGACCGCGGGCTCGACTCCGAACCAGGCGGCGAAACCGGCGCGCGCCTGGTGCAGCAGCATGCCGAGCCCATCGACCGCGACCAGGCCGCGCCGGCGCGCATCGGCCAGCAGTTCGGTTTCAAGCGGGCTATAGACGATGTCGCTGACCACGCCGTCGGGCGGCAGCCGGTCGAGCGCCAGGTCGAGTGCCGGATAGCCGTCCATGCCGAGCTGGGTCGTGTTGACGATCAGGCTGCAGCCGGCCAACCCCCCGTCGCGATCGGCCCAAGGCCAGGCCTGGAGCGGCGCGCCGAACTCCCGGGCCAGATTTTCGGCGCGGGCATCGGTCCGGTTCGCGATGCGGATTTCGGGCACGCCGATATCGGTCAGCGCACCGGCGATGGCCCGGGCGGCACCGCCCGCCCCCAGCACCAGCACCGGCCGGTCGGTCGGATTCCAGCCGGGCGCACTCGCCTGCAGATGCTTCAGGAAGCCTTCGCCATCGGTATTGCGGCCTTCGAGCGTGCCGTCGGGTCGGACCAGGATGGTATTGACCGCGCCCAGCCGTGCCGCCGAGCGATCGACATGATCGACCAACCGGAACGCTGCTTCCTTATGCGGCACGGTCACGTTGCAGCCGGCGAAGCCCAGGACGGGCAGGGCGCGCAATGCCTGTTCCAGATGGTCAGGCTGGACCGGTAAGGCGACATAGGCGCCCGCGATGCCATGGCGGGCGAGCCAATGGCCATGCAGCGCCGGCGAGCGCGAATGGCCGACTGGCCAGCCGATGACGCCACTGAGCCGCCGGGTCATTTCGGCAAAGCGCCGCGGTCGCGCAGAAAGCCCAGCAATGGCAGCAGCGGCAGCCCCAGGATGGTGAAGAAATCGCCCTCGACCCGGCTGAACAGCTGCGCGCCGAGCCCCTCCAGATGGTAGACGCCGACCGAGGACAGCACGCCCGGGCCGACCTGACGCAGATACGCGTCCAGGAACCCGTCGCTGAACGGACGCATGGTCAGTTGCGCGCTATCGATCGTGTGCCAGAGGCGCGAGCCGTTCAACGCCACGACCGCCGCGGTTACCAGCCGATGGGTCTTGCCGCGCAGGGCCTGGAGATGGGCGCGGGCATGCGCAGTATCGGCCGGCTTATCGAACCAGACGCCGTTGCAGTCGAGCATCTGGTCGGCGCCGATGACCAGGGCGCCCGGATTGCGTTGGGAGATGCGGACCGCCTTCAGCTCGGCCAAGGCTTCGGCGCAGGCCTCGGGCGGCGCGCGCTCGGCCTGGAACGCAGCCTTCATTTCCTGCTCGTCGACCGAGGGCGCGATCGCCTCGACCGTCAGGCCGGCCTGGCGCAGCAGGGTGAGGCGGGTCTGGCTGCCCGACGCCAGGATCACCGGTTCGCTCACGCGTCGAGGCCCTGGCGCTTGGCGACCAGCTTCAGGATCGCCGCCGCGGTCTCCTCGATCGAGCGGCGGGTCACATCGATCACCGGCCATTTATGCTCCTGGCACAGGCGGCGGGCGGCCACGACCTCGGCCTGGACCGCTTCCAGATCGACATAGTCGATCTCCGGATCGCTCTGCAGGCTGTTCAGCCGATTGCGCCGCAAGGCGACCAGCCGTTCCGGATCGTTGGTCAGCCCGACGATCAGCGGCTTGTCGGCCTGAAACAATTCGGGCGGCAGCGGCACGCCCGGCACCAGGGGCACGTTGGCCGCCTTGATGCCGCGGTTGGCCAGATAGATGCAGGTCGGCGTCTTGGACGAGCGCGACACGCCGACCAGCACGACATCGGCCAGGTTCAAGCCCCAGGAGGCCTGGCCGTCGTCATGGGTCATGGCGAAGGTCATGGCGTCGATGCGGGCGAAATATTCGTGGTTGAGCGCGTGCTGCTGACCGGGCAGCGCGCGGGCGCGGCGGCCGAGGAATGAGCCGAACACGCCGATGACAGGATCCAGCACCGGGATCGCCGGCATGCCGAGCGCCCGGCAGCGCTCCTGCAGCGGCTGGCGCAGATGCTCGTTCACCAGCGTATAGAGCACGACGCCCGGATTGGCCTCGATCCCGGCCGCGACCCGTTCGACCTGGGCCCGGGTGCGGACCATCGACCAGATATGCTCGATCGGGTCGGCGTCTTCGAACTGCACCAGGCAGGCACGCGCCAGCGCATGCACGGTATCGCCGGTCGAGTCCGAGACGAGGTGGAGGTGGAAACGGTTGACGGTCACAGAAGTTTCCTCGTTGCTGTGGAGAACTTCGCGGTTAGTGGGGATAAGTCGCGGTTTTTCCCCAAGCGCTGAATTCGATCCCCATTGCCGTGTTTATCGCCCGGTGAGTCGTACCCCTTGGGATAGACGGACCGACCGGTCCGAAATCCGGGGATAGCCCGGGTCGGGCCCCGCGAAATCCCCGTTATCCCCAATCTCCAATTCATCGCCACGGCCAGGGAAACTCTGACTTTTACCGTCGGTCGCCGTAAATCATCCACAGGGTTCGGCCTAATTTTGGGCGGGCCGGGGCCTGCCTGTGGATAGTTTGGAGGGTAACGGTAATCCCCGTTGCCCACACCCATCTACTACCACCACCTCCTTATTTTCATCAAAGCCCTTCCCTTTGATGTATGGCAAGGTGGACAAGCCCCAGACGCGGACGGACAATCGGCGCCATGAGAACAGAAGAAAAGCTATTGCCGCGCGCCCTGCGGGGCGCTGTCGTCGACCGTCACCCGCTTTGGCTGATGCGTCAGGCCGGACGGTATCTGCCGGAATATCGCGAACTGCGGGCCAAGGCCGGCGGCTTTCTCGACCTGTGCTTCAACCCGGCGCTCGCAACCGAGGTCACGTTGCAGCCGATCCGACGCTTCGGCTTCGACGCGGCGATCCTGTTCTCGGATATTCTCGTCGTGCCGTGGGGGCTGAACCAGAAAGTCGGCTTCCAGGAGGGAGAGGGCCCCAAGCTCGATCCGATCCGGGAGGCAGCGGGTCTCGCGGCACTGTCGCTCGACGGCATGGTCGAACGTCTGGCACCGGTCTACGAAACCGTGGCCCGGCTAAAACAGGATCTCCCGCCCGAAACCACGCTGATCGGTTTCGCCGGCGCGCCCTGGACCGTCGCCACCTACATGATCGAGGGCGGCAGCAGCCGGACGTTCGAGGCCAGCCGCCGGTTTGCGACCGAGGACAAGGCGGGCTTCGAGACGCTGATGGCGCTGCTGATCGAGGCGACCGTCGCCCATCTGGACGCCCAGGTGAAGGCCGGCGCCGAAGTGGTGCAGCTGTTCGACAGCTGGGCCAGCGCGCTCGAGGGCGAGGCGTTCGAGCGCTGGGTCGTGGCACCGGCCAAGCGCATCGTCACGGCGCTCAAGGAAAAACATCCGAAGCTGCCGATCATCGGGTTTCCGCGTGCGTCCGGCTCCCACTACTTGGGCTATGCCAAGGCGACCGGCGTCGATTGCGTCTCGATCGATCAGGACATGCCGCTGGCCTTCGCCCGCGACGTGCTGCAGCCGAGCGTCGCCGTGCAGGGCAATCTGGACCCGATGGTGCTGGTCGCCGGCGGTCAGGCGCTGGAGACGCGGGTGCGCGCGATCGCCGACGCGCTCGGCCGCGGCCGGTTCGTCTTCAACCTGGGCCATGGCATCGTGCCGCAGACCCCGCCGGACCATGTCGCAAAGCTGGTCGAGCTGGTGCGGGCGATCAAGCCGGCGCGGAGCTGACCCGCTTCGTGCCGCTACCGACTGGACGAATGGCGAAACCGCCCCATTTGTCGGGGCGACCATGAAAACCGCCATCATCCTGTTCAACCTCGGCGGCCCGGATGGGCCGGACGCGGTCAAGCCGTTCCTGTTCAACCTGTTCAACGACCCGGCGATCATCCGGCTGCCCCGGCCCTT